>OGES01000272.1_pt1 | contig 54782 bp, 50 predicted proteins | sample 1570711 | NCBI WGS metagenome assembly OGES01 (sample SAMEA2582133, study PRJEB24529) | metagenome | biome: Human gut stool | place: China | collected 2011 | reverse complement strand
TACGCAGTGATATTCAGCTTTTCGCCGAGTGATATTTGCTTCGCAAGTGTGAGGGCGAATATAATATCACTGTGAGCTTTAGCGAACAATATCACTTTTGCCGCGGCTAAAAACATCACGCCGAGCACGGCTCGGCATATCACTGTCCCTTTACAAAAAAGAAAATTGTATTTCTTTGCCGTGATACTAAAACCAAAACGAAAGAAGCGGTATTAACGAATCAGCTTTTGCGCTCCGGAACGAGCATCGGGGCAAATGTTTATGAGGCCCAGTACGCCCAAGGCAAAAAGGATTTTATCTCAAAGCTGGAAATAGCACAAAAGGAATGTTTCGAAACAGAATATTGGCTTGATCTTCTTTTTGAAACCGGTTATATCGAGGAATCAATATACAAACCTTTGCAAAACCAATGCGGTGCAATCAGAAGAATGTTAATTTCCTCGCTTAATACTGCAAAGGAAGGCTGCAGATGAATAAATAGCGTTTTCGGGTTAAAGTAACCGATAGTTATGCAAAAGATTGCAGACTCAGTCTCGAAAAAGGTGGCGTTATCAGATGAAATTCTATGAAATTACCGATAAAGACAAAGAACTGATAAAAGTTGCTCTTAACACCTTACAAAATAATTTTGATGATGAAATTTACCACCACACTGTAGGCGCGGCACTCAGTTGTCCAAACGGCAAAATTTACAGCGGCGTAAACTGTGACGGTATACACGGTTCTTGTGCAGAATACATTACAATAGGTATGGCAATTTCGGCAGGCGAAAGAAATATCGACACAATTGTTGCGGTTCACGATAAAGCACCGAATTGCTTGGTAGCGCCTTGTGGCAACTGCCGTCAAATGCTTATAGAATACTGTCCCGATATTAAGGTCATATTAAACGATGAAAGCAATAAAGTGGTAAAGGTTCATATCAAAGATTTACTCCCCTTCGCATGGAAATCGGTTCAAGTTTGAGCGATATCTTTTTCAATGCAGCTCGTTACTGTCAAACGGGAGGAGCAGCTTCGCCGTGAAATTTTGCTCCGCAAACGAGAAATACGCCTGCGGCGTGTAAAGGAGCGAACTTCATTTGACAACATTTAAACTAAAAAGAGCGCCCCGTTTTAGAGGGTGTTTGCAAGACATAAAACCGACCTGTGGCTCATAGGTCGGTTTTTTATATTATTGCACGGTGCATAAAAGTGAGCCCTTTATCGGTTTGATAAAGTGGGATTTGCGGGGGAGCTGCAATTACGGCTCACCGCAGTGAAGCCGAGACTGAGAGGTTACTGTACGGATTCGCCTTTTTGCATAGACTGTTTTGTTTTTCAATGCTTTTGCAGGGCGCGGTGACTTGACGCACCGCTGTCGCCGCAGGCGGTACAGAGGTTAAGCCTCAGGCAGAGAGCGTATTACACGACACGGACGAAATGAATAGCTTTTCGCAGTTCCGTTATAGCGGCAAGCTCAGCGAATTTTTTATCGACTGCGGGGAGTCGGCGGGCGGGGAAAAGAAACGACTGCGCCCCCGCAAACACATCACAATGCAAATTGTGAATAAAAATAATAAAAGCTTATATTTTCTGGGACGAAACAACCCGTCGGAAATGGCTGAAAAAACAGAAAAAGAAAAGGGAAAATTGCGAATTTTTAAAATATTTTGAAATTTTGTGCCGAAAAACCGTGTTCATACCGCGTAAAAGGCGTTTCATACCAAGTCTATTGACAAAGGAATTTTTTCTGTTATTATGCAGCTATATACAAATAATAGAAAATTGTTTGATTTTTTTATAAAACTTGAAGCACAAAAGCGAAAAAAAGCCGGGGGACTGTAAAGATGGAAGAGAATTATGTGTGGATAATCATATCCGCTGTGACAGCTGTAATTGCGGTTTTTATTCTTCTCGTCACGCTGCGAGCAAGGAAGAAAAAAACGGAAGATTACTTCAAGGAGAATCTGCGCAAGGTTATCCGTGACGAGGCTATCGCACGGGCGCTGAACAATTACAGCGGCAGCGAAACTGGCAATCACTGGTTGGTGCGCATAAACGAGGTGAGCCCCATTGATTCGCGCGAGCATTTCTTCACCCTTGACGCTCCTCTGACTATCGGGCGCGAGTTCAGCCTCAATCGGCTGTGCGTCTACGATGCCAAGGCGGACAAGCGGCAGGTGCGCGTTGAGGTGAAGAGGAACACCCCGGTAATTATCGGCGCGGGGCAAAGCGGCGAAACCGTATTTTTTTATAAGAAGAAGCACGGGCGCGACATTGTGCGCAGGGTGAATCTGGTTCACGGCATGGAGATAAATTTGTTTACGGGGGACAGGATATTCTTCGGCGATACGGAGATGACCTTCACACTTTATAACGAGGGAAAAGGCATCTGTTGATGCGGCTGATTGAGGGGAAAACAAATGAGCGTAATACTTTCCGCATACACGAAAAATGCATTCAAAGAGTATGTACTTCCGAATATTGACAACACGAACTACAAGATAGTTTTTGAGAGCCGTATATTCGGGACATCTGAGGACACAGAGGTTAATTTCGATATAATCGAACAAAATTGGCGTATTCTCCCCGGGGACGGGTATACGCTTGACGGCGCATCGGATTTCGGAGTCGCCCTGACGGACGGCACGGAGCTGAACATATGCTGCTTAGACGGGACAAACATACATATTTCTGTCGCCTATACCGAGGAAAATTATATCTACACCCGAAAGTTTGCCATCCCCTCGGGTGTAACTCAAATAACGATAGGTTCCGCAGAGGATAACGATATCGTCTGTACGGGATCTAAATTTCTTTCAAGACACCATGCAAGACTGTTTCTTCTGCCCGACGGCTGGTACGTTGAAAACATGAGCAAAAACGGTGTCTTTATCGATTCTGTCAGGGTCAATTACAAGGAGAGTCTCAGCTACGGCGCGTTTATCAATATTATAGGAATAAAGATAGTGTTCCTCGGCGACACGCTCGCCGTAAACGGCTACGGGGAAATCTCGGTCTCCGGCAAGCTTATCCCGATAAATACGGACTCAAGCAATGTTCCGACTGTCAAAAAGGAAAAAGTCCGTTCGTTTTTCAACCGCGCGCCGAGAATCTTCGATGATCTTATAACCGAGAAGATAGAGATAGAGGCGCCGCCCTCTCCGATAAGAGAAAACAGGAGGCCGCTGTTTATGACCATCGGCCCCGCCTTCACCATGGCTATCCCGATGGTTTTAAGCTGTGTTCTCATGGTCTACGCTTCAAAAAAGGCGGGCGGAACTTCCGGCGGCTTTATGCTGACGGGCGTCATAACCGCCGTGGCCTCGGCGGTGCTCGGCGTGTTTTGGGCGCTGATGAACATACGCTATGAAAGAAAGAAGAATGTCGAGAGCGAAAGTCAGAGATTTGAATCGTACAGCGATTATCTTATGACTATGGCGGAAAAAGTAAAATCCGCATACGAGCATAACACCGACGCGCTGCTTTCGAGATATCCGAGCTCGGCGGAATGCGCCGAAAAAGCGCCGGAGAGCTCGAAACTCTGGAACCGCAACATTTCTCACACCGACTTTCTCTCGCATCGAGTAGGCCTCGGCGAGCTTCCGTTCCAGGCGGAAATATGTATCCCAAAGGAGAAGTTCTGCCTGATAAAGGATTCGCTTGCCAAGAAGCCGCAGCTTATACATGACACATATTGCAACCTGAAAAACGTTCCGATATGCGTTGACCTTATGGAGAATCATATAATAGGTATTGTCGGCGGAAGGGACAAGCTCGGCGCATATGAGGTTGTAAGAAATCTGTCCGTTCAGATAGCGGCATCCAACTGCTATACAGACGTAAAGCTCTGCTATGTGTTCTCCGAAAACAGCTTTAACAAGCAGATGTCGTTTGCCAAGTGGCTGCCGCACTGCTGGTCGGAGAATAAAAAGACCCGTTTTTGCGCCTGCAGCAAGGACGAGGCGAGCGACGTGTTCTTCGAGCTCACAAAAGTGTTCAGAATGCGCGAGGACTCGCTCCGGAGCGGGTCTTCAAAGGACAACTCGCCGCTTCCGCACTATGTGCTTTTCCTCGAGGACCTCTCGGTGCTTGAAGGCGAGCCTATCTCAAAATATATCTTTGACAACTCTGACGATATCGGCATAACCGCCGTGCTGCTCACGGACAGCTACGAAAATCTCCCGAACAGCTGCGAATGCATAATTTATAACGACGGCGAGCTCACCGGCGTATACACGCCCCAAACGCTTTCCGGTCTCGGCAACAATCTTTTGCACGACGGAGTTTCGCCGGCGCAGGCGGAGGCCTTTGCCCGCAAGCTCTCCGACATACAGGTTGCGGAAATATCGGCCGGCGGAGATATCCCGAACAGCCTCTCCTTCCTTGATATGTACCATGTCGAGTCTGTAAAGGATATTCCGATAATCGAAAACTGGAAGAAAAACAGGACTTATGAGAATATGCGCGCGCTTATCGGACAGAAGGCGGGCGGAATCGGCTGCTATCTCGACGTTCACGAAAAGTACCACGGCCCGCACGGTCTGGTCGCCGGAACGACCGGCTCCGGAAAGAGCGAAACGCTGCAGACCTATATTCTCTCTCTCGCCGTCAGCTACAGCCCGGACGACATCGGCTTCCTTATAATCGACTTTAAGGGCGGCGGAATGGCAAACCTGTTCAGCAATCTCCCTCATATGCTCGGACAGATATCCAACCTCTCCGGCAACCAGATTCGCCGTGCCATGATCTCGATAAAGAGCGAAAACCTCCGCCGCCAGCGGGTTTTCGGCGAATACGGAGTGAACAATATAAACGCCTACACGAGACTCCTCAAGAACAACGAGGCGTCCGTGCCCATGCCGCATCTGTTTATAATAATCGACGAGTTTGCGGAGCTCAAGCGCGAGGAGCCGGAGTTCATGAGCGAGCTCATAAGCGTTGCGCAGGTCGGCCGAAGCCTCGGAGTGCACCTCATTCTTGCAACTCAGAAGCCGGGCGGAACGGTTGACGACAATATACGAAGCAACTCTAAGTTCAAGCTCTGCCTGCGCGTGCAGGACAGACAGGACAGCACCGAAATGCTCGGCAAGCCCGACGCGGCATATCTTTCGCAGGCCGGAAAGTGCTATCTCCAGGTCGGAAACGACGAGATCTTCGAGCTGTTTCAGTCGGGCTGGAGCGGCGCTGCTTACAACGAGGATATGATAGGCGTCCAAGCCTCTCCCGCGATACTTGTTTCCATGACGGGAAAGACCGCCATTGTCGGAAACAAGGCGCTCGCAAGGCGCAAGGACGAGGCGCGCCGCGAGTGGCTCGGCGCTTTTGCAAGCTGCGTCTCTGCGGCGGAGCAGGACACCGGCCTGTCCGTTGAGGATGCGGTCAACAACTATGACTGTATGAAGACCCTCGAAAAATGCATATATGATATGCTCTCGCAGATGGGCATAGATTATCCCGCGAGCCAGCACAACACGAGAGCGCTCGAAAACTTTATCGCCCTCTCGGCGGAGCTCGGCACGGACAGAATAGAGTCTATCGCCTCAAAGGCGGAATACACCAAGACCGCGCTGCCCGAAATGAAAGAAAAGACCCAGCTTGACGCGCTGGTCGATTATATGCACGCCCTGGCCGAGAGGTTCGGCTATAAGCGCAACCTGCGCCTTTGGATGCCGCCTCTGCCGGAGAGGTTCGTCATCTCCGAGCTCCCGGAGTTCAGCCAGCACGCCTATTGCGAGGGCAGGTGGCCGGAGCACGACTCATGGTCGCTGTCCGCGCCCGTCGGTCTGTGCGACGACCCGGTGAATCAGACGCAGATTCCGCTCTATGTCGATTTTGCAAAGGACGGACATCTTGCAGTATGCGGAAACGCAACCAGCGGAAAGAGCACCTTCCTTCAGACGCTCATCTGGTCGCTTATAAATATGTATACGCCGGCGCAGCTGAATGTTTATGCCATAGACTACAGCAATCATATGCTCCAGGCCTTTGAAGAGGACAAGCATATCGGCGGAATAATGTATGAAAACGACACCGAGAAAACGGAGAAGTTTTTCTATATGATCTCCGACATTCTCAAAAACAGAAAAAAGACTGTCCGAGGCGGAAGCTTCGGTCAGTATATCCGCGCCCACGGCTATGTCATGCCGGCGATAGTTGCGGTTATAGACAACTACTCGTCGTTCAGGGAAAAGACGGACAACAAATACGAGAGCATAATCTGGGAGCTCTCCCGCGACGGCGCGGCGTTCGGTATATTCCTTGTTATTTCCTCGGGCGGCTTCGGCTCGAGCGAGATACAGAATAAGATAGCGGACAATATACGGAACGTAATAACCCTCGATATGGGCGATAAGCTCAGATATATCGACCTGCTCAGAACGTCGCACATAGATATTCTTCCGGAGCAAAACCGTAAGGGCAGAGGTCTTGTGACCGCCGACGGAACGATATTGGAGTTTCAGACTGCGGTATGCATGGAGGCGGACGACGATTACGAGCGCAGCGAGAAGATAAAGAGCGCGTGCGAGGATATGAATCTGCATTTTGACGGCGCAGGGGCGGCGCCCGTGCCGGAGATACCCGAGAAGCCTACATGGTTCTCGCTCAGCGAAAACCCGCAGTTCAACGAGGCGCTCGAAACGGGCGACCTGCTTCCGTTTGCCTATGAGCAGAAAACCGCTTCCCTTTACAGCATAGATTTGTCCGACACGTTCTGCTATGCGATAAGCGGAAAAAGCCGCAGCGGACGCACGGAAACGCTGAAGGTCATTGCGGCGGCCGCCGCGCAGGGGAACGGAGACCTGTGCATAATAGACTCCCCCGACGGTCAGCTCAAGCACTTCGCGGCAAAGCTTGACTGCGCATATGTTTCCTCAAGGGAGGAGCTGTTTGATTTTGCAAAGGAGCTCGCGGAGATATTTAAGACCCGCAACAGAAAAAAGCGCGAACTGCTTGAAAGCGGCGCGGAGGACGCCGAAATATATCGGAAGATGTGTTCCGAGCGGCGCAAGTGGATTTTCGTCTCCGACTTTGCAAGCTTCCTCGAAACCGTTTGCAAGAGCGGCGAGAAGATAGGCTCAATGGCTCCGTTCTTTGAAAACATCCTTGAAAAGGGTCGTCTGCACAATATTTATTTTGTCTTTGATATCAACACGGACGAGACGGTAAGTATGCTCAGCAGAAAGCTCTACGGAACAGTCAGCGGATACAGAACGGGAGTGCATCTCGGCGGTGCTCTTTCTAATCAGAAGATTTTTGACTGCTCGTCGATACCGTATGTTGAGCAGACAAAGGTATATAAGCCCGGAGTAGGTATGGCATTTGACGCGGACGGAGCGACGAAGATTGTTCTGCCGTCCTCAAAAGGAGTTTAAGTATGAATCGGGCAGTGAATTTCAGCCGCAGCAAGGCGGAGCTGAGCCTCCTTGAAAACGAGCTGCGCCACTGTGTCGCACAGAACAGCGACGAGAACTGGGACATACGCTCATACCTGGTTCTCGAGAAATTTGTCGAAAACATCCTCTCAAAAAACTCTTTTGAGATAAGCTGCCTCGATATCACGCAGAGCGGCGCGATTGCGGCCGCGGAGCAGCTGAGAAGAGAATACCCGAAGGCCATGCTCATGCTGATAGCGGATGCGAGCATTGCGCCGACGGAGTATCTCCGTCCGGGAATAGTGGCAAATTCGCTTTTGCTGAAGCCTCTGAGTGCCAAGAGCGTTTTCAAAGCCTTTTCGGAGCTGTTCAGCTCCCTTGAGAGGCAAAACGATTCCGACTCGGGCGACGGCGGGGAAAGCTTCTGCATAGAGATACGCGGGGAAAAGCAGTTCATTTCCTACGGAGACATATATTATTTTGAAGCCCGCGAGAAAAAGATTTTCGTCAACACGAAGAACAGCGAGATAGGCTTCTATGCGACTCTTGATACTCTCGCGGACAGCCTGCCGGAGCAGTTTGTTCGATGCCACAGGGGCTTTATAGTGAACAGGAAAAAGATTAAAACGATCTCCTACTCCCAAAAGCTGATTTTTCTCAACAACGATATGCTGGTTCCGCTCTCCCGCGGATATAAGAACAGCCTTGACTCCGCTCTGAAGGGGGGCGCTCAAAGATTAACGGAAACTATTATATAAGCTGCGGCGGCTTGGAGATGCTTGTGCTTATATATAAGCGCAGCGGCAGCAAGCTCCTTTTTCCCGCCGTTTACAGCGAAAAAGAAATAGATGAAAAAATGCTCGTGGCCAAGACCGATGAGCTTACGGGAGCGGGTATATTGAAAGCGGACGGCGACCGCTTCCTGCTCACCGAGCCCTATATATCATTTATAGACGGAATAACGCAGGCGGAGCTGTTTGCGAGTGCGAGCGTTCCCTCGGGCGAAACGCCGCCGCTTTTCGCCTATTTTTGCGAGGAGAAAGTCATCTGCATTGAGGCGGTGCAGACCCGTCCGGGTCAGTTCAGGATATGCGAAAAAGACCGTGATGGGTGGGCTGAGTTCGTGTCCGCGAGGTTCGGAATAGAAAACGAAGCCCCGGCAGACGCCGACAGCTTCATTTTCGGCGGCGAAAAAATCTTTTCCGGCGAATACACGTCCGGCAGGATAGAGGTTTCGGACGCCTTGAACGGCGACCGCCTTATGACGGCGGAGATCGCCGATGTCTTTCCCTATCCGGCAATGAGGTGCGAGTCGGACGGCGAAGAGAGCATGAAATACTTTAACGGAGCGGAGCTGCTTGCGGCGATAGCAGGCTGCCGGAAAGGCGGGATTAGCTGTGATATTGGTTGATATATCGACGCCGATGTTCGAGAAAACATATGATTTCTATTTGGAAGAGAATATAAGCACGGCTCAGATTATAGACGAGGTCATCGGAATAATCGCGGAAAAAGAGGGATATACCTTTTCGCGCAACGACGATATGGCTAACTTAAACCTCTTTGACGAGGACAGGAGACTCCTTTTGAACTCCGAGGAAAGCCTCGGCGCAAACGGGATAAAGAACGGCAGCAGACTGATTTTGGTGTAATTTTGTCCGTTTATCCGCTTAAAAATGCATTTCGTCGCATTTCGTTTTTTTTAATCGGGGGTTATGTTATGATTCAGTCAGCGAAGGGGGGAAGACAATGGTCGTAAATACCTCAAGACTTGAAGAAGGAGCTTCTGCCATTCACGCACAGAGCCTGAGAATAGCGCAGATAGGCGAGGAGCTTGAAAAAATCTCCGGCGAGCTTGATACCGGCGGAGGGATGGACGCGATAAGGCTCAGGCTTCGGCGAACCTCGGAGAGGCTGGAAACGGATGCCCGAAAGGCAAACGTCCTTTCCGACCTGCTCGTCCGGGTTTCGGACAGATATGCTTGCACCGAGCAGAACATAGCGAACGCCGAAACGGAGATCTTCCCTGCGGCAAGCGCAAGAGAACAGCTTACGCAAGCGATAAGGAGCCTTTTGGAGGATAAGCAGACGCCCGAGTTCGAAAAAAACATAAAAAACAACCGGCAGCTTTTTGAAGCGGTCAAAAAATGGATAGAGACAGCCGGTATACAGCCGACGGTAATCGAAGAAAATTTCCCGATGTGGTTTAAGGAAACGATAAAACAGAGATTCGGCAAGGCAGACAATGGAGATGATGTGAAATGAAAATAAAAGTTAACAGCGCCACCCTTGCCTCGGAGGCAAGCGCGATATCGGATCTCGTTAAGGACGCGGAGAAAAAGCTCCAAACGATGTACACTCTGGTGCGCGAGCTCGACAGCAAGTGGGAGGGTCCGGCAAACGAGGGCTTTGTAAATTCGTTCGGCGCGGACTATGAGGAGTTTAAAGCAATCTGCAAGACGGTAGCCTCGCTTGCGTCGAACATGAAGAAAGCGGCGCGCGAATATGAGCGCTGCGAAAACGAAATCACAGACGGCATAAAGCGTCTGAACATCTGAAACGGAGGAGAGCAGCTATGGCAAACAATTCAATAGGAGCCTACACCCTGCGCGTCACCCCGGAAGAGGTTCAGGCCTGCGCGGCAGAGCTCTACGGCAAGGTCAGTGCGGTGCGCGGAATATTTGAAGAGATAGATTCAAGAATATCGGCCACCGCGAACTACTGGGAAAGCGACGCCGCAGATAAATATCGCGCGGAATATAAGGGCAGCGAGAAGAAAGTGACCGCGATGCTCTCCGCCATGTCCGAGCACGCAAAGGCACTGGATCTTATCGGCGCCGAATACACGAAGACCGAAAAAATAAATGTCAGCGAAGTGGCGGAAACTTTGCTCGGCAACGTGATCGAGTGAGGTGAGGTGTATGGCAACTTACAGCGAAATAAGAATCAACTACAACAACGCAAGGGCAAAAGCATCAAAGATAGAGGAGCTTGCCGCGCAGCTTCGCGCGATAGCCAAGCAGGACCTCGAAGGCTCGTTGAATATGCTTTCAAACGAGTGGACGGGCGACAGTGCGTCGGCCTTTCGCAGCAAGGGAGAAGCGCTCAGCAAGGAGCTGCTTGAAACGGCAAAGCTCATGGAGAACACCGCAAGGGCGATAAGAAAGACCGCAAAGAACATATACGACGCCGAGCGGGCGGCAATCGATATTATCGAGGCGCGCAAGCAGCTCGGAGGAGGCTTCGGCGGAGGCAGCGGCGGAGGCTCCTGGTAACGCGAAGGCCGGCATAAGCTTTACAAAATGCCGAGAGGCATAAAATAAAATTAAAAAAACGGAGGAAATTATCATGGCAGAAATTCTTACAACATCAGCGCAGCTCAGAAGCAAGGCGGAGGAGCTCTCAAACATCAACGCAAAGTTCAAGCAGCAGGTCGATCAGCTCGAGAGCACCGAGACGGCGCTTGTCTCGATGTGGGAGGGCGATTCCAAGGAGGCGTTCCACGGCGCATTCAACAACGACAAGGTGCAGATGCACAACTTCTACAACGCGATTGCGCAGTATGTTTCGGCGCTCAACCAGATAGCGACGAACTATGACAACGCCGAAAAGGCAAACGTCGAGGTCGGCACAACCAGAACCTACAAGGGCTGATTACAAAGCTCAAAAACACTAAAATCAATATAATTTTCAGGAGGACAATATAATGGAAGGCATTCTTAAAGTAACACCGGAGAAACTCATTTCAACTTCACAGGAATTTTCGAGCAACGGAGACACGATCTCTTCTCTGACTCAGCAGATGATCGATATCGTAACGAGCCTTTCGAGCTTCTGGCAGGGCGATGCATCCTCGGCTTATTCCGCAAAGTTCAACCAGCTCAATGACGATATCCAGATGCTTGTAAAGATGGTCAAGGAGCATTCGACGGATCTTCAGACAATGGCGAGCAAGTTCACCTCAACCGAGAATCAGAATATTGATATCATTCAGAATCTCAGCGGAGATGTTATCGTCTGAGGAAATAAAACTAAAGTCAAAGTCTTGCAGAGCTTTTGCAGGGCTTTGATGTGTTTAAACAGAGATAAGAAAGTTTCGGGATTTTTTAATATGGTTGAATACAGCACGGTATCAAACACGGGAAACAGAGAGATAAACGAAGACTGCGTGAGAACGGCTGAAAAAGACGGCCGCTTCTGCTTCGTCGTATGCGACGGACTCGGCGGCCACGGGCGGGGAGAGGAGGCCTCTCAGGTCGTTGCGGATCACCTTATGGAATGCTTCGACAAGTTCGGAGGTGAGCCGGATTTTCTTGAGAGAGCTCTCTTCAGCGCTCAGCAGACGCTTCTCTGCGAGCAGGAGGCGCGCAGGGCGGTGTTTGAGATGAAGACGACGGCGGTTATCCTTACGGTGTCCGAAAACTCGGCACGCTGGGGCTATGTGGGCGACTCGAGACTCTATATGTTCGGCGGCGGCAGACTCAAAACGCGAACCATCGACCACAGCGTTCCGCAGATGCTTGCGCTGGCGGGAGACATCAGGGAAAAGGAGATACGCTTTCACGCAGACCGAAACAAGCTCCTGCGCGTTATGGGAATAAAATGGGCGGACGATCAGTTTGTGATCTCGGATGTTCAGCCGCTGAAGAAGAAACAGGCCTTTCTTCTGTGCACGGACGGATTTTGGGAGCTGATTGACGAAAAAGCGATGACCAGGGCGCTGCGGCACAGTAAAACCGCGGAGGAGTGGCTCAACAGCATGACGGAGCAGGTAGAGGCCGCGGGCGCCGACCGCGACATGGACAATTTTTCGGCAATAGCGGTTTTTGCATGAAGGAATACGGAATGGTCAACGAAATGATTTTTGATTTTGCGGTAAGAAGTATTATAGGCACGCGAGAGGAACAGCAGGACTGTGTGGGAGTGACGGAGCTTCCCGACGGACTCCTCGGCATAGTCTGCGACGGAATGGGCGGAATGACAAAGGGCGCGCTTGCAAGCCAAACGGCGGTGCGCTGTCTTGCGGAGCTTTTTCCGATGAGACCGGACGGCGTCAGCGTTCCGGATTGGTTCCTTCATTGTGTTGATGTTATGGACGAAAGCGTATGCAAAATAAAGGATGAACACAATGACGGAGTGAATCCGGGAACAACGGTCGTTGCGGTGTATTTAAGCGGGGGAGAGCTCTATTGGCTCTCGGTCGGCGATTCGAGACTCTATATAATCCGGGGAGATGAAATCGTCGCCGCAACAAGGGATCACAATTTTTCGCTTTATGTCGAGGAGCGGCAAAGCCTCGGAACGGTCACCTCGGAGGAGATAGCCTCCATGGAAAAGCACGGCGAAGCGCTTATGAGCTATATCGGAATCGGCGGGATAGAGATGATGGATCTAAACCGAAATCCCTTTGCTCTTTGCGCGGGCGATAAGCTTTTGCTGACCAGTGACGGACTGTTCAGACTGCTCGACGACAGCGAAATATACGGCATAATCGAAAGAGAAGAAACGGTGCAGGAAGCGGCCGATGCGCTGATAGCGCAGGCAGAAACAAAAGCGGAGATAAGCGGAAGCGACAATGTCTCTTTTATATTAGTGAAAACGGAGGAAAAAAATGAAACCGGTAAGATGCAGTAAATGTAAGTTTTTCTATGACGAAGACAAGTATTCATCCTGCCCGCACTGTTCGGACGGCGCGGAGGCGGAGCACGCAGCTCCGGCGACCCCCGCGGCTCAGGCTCCGGCGGAGCACAGGGAAAAGTCGGGATTTTCCTTTAAGCCCAGAAAAAAGGAGAAGCCCGCCCATAATAACGCGGCCCCAGAGGCCCCGCGTGCCGAGGCGGCACCGAGCCCGGAGCGCGATATCTTCTCAAACACAGGTGCGGCGGAAAGAGCGCACGCGGCCCCCGCGGCTCCGGCTCTGGCGGCGCCCGCAGCCCCCGCCCCGGCAAAGAGCCCGCTTAAAAGCGCTATTCAGAGCGCCGACTCAATGCCGAAAACGGTTGCGTATTACAATCTGCCGAGCGACAGTGAGCCGGTTGTCGGCTGGCTCGTCTGCATAAAGGGCGATTATCTCGGCGAGAGCTTCAATCTGAAATCCGGACGCAACAACATCGGCCGCGCCGGAAACATGGATATTGTGCTCGCCAAGGACGGCCGTGTTTCGCGCGACCGCCACGCAGCGGTGGTATACGAGCCCAACAAGCGTGAATTCCTTGTCCAGTCGGGCGAGAGCAGCGGGCTCACCTATTTAAACGGCGAGCTGCTCATGGGCTTTAAGCCCTTTGTGCAGGACGATAAGCTTACGGTCGGCGGCTGCGAGTTCCTGTTCAAGCCTCTTTGCGGTGCGGATTTCAGCTGGGATCAGTACATAAAATAACCGAGGAGAAGAACAGTTATGGAAAAGCTTTGCAACGGTTGTTTTAAAAAATACGATGATAAGTTCGACCTCTGCCCCTACTGCGGCTATTATCCGGGTGCGCCGGCGAAGGAGGCCTACCATCTCGCGCCGGGCACCGTCATAGGCGACAGATACCGCCTCGGAAACGTTATCGGCTTCGGCGGCTTCGGTATAACCTATAAGGCGTGGGATACTCAGCTCGACACGTTAGTCGCAATAAAGGAATACTATCCTGTCGGCGCGGTCAACAGAACCCCCGATTCGAGCAAGCTTATTTTCCTCTCCGACAGAGGCAGGCGCGAGTTTGAAATGGGTCTCGAACGGTTTATCGACGAGGCGCGGAACATGGCGCAGTTTAATTCGCATCCGAACATTGTCAACGTCTACGGGTACATAGAGGAGAACAACACCGCCTATATCGTCATGGAATATCTTGACGGCAGCACTCTCGGCGATTATATGAGAGAAAACGGCGAGAAGCTTGCGGTTGACAAAAGCGTAAAAATAGTTCTCGGCATTATCAATGCCCTCAAAGAGGCGCATAAGCACAATATAATCCACCGCGATATAAGCCCCGATAATATTTTTCTGTGCAACAACGGAGATATAAAGCTTATCGACTTCGGCGCGGCGAGATTTACCGCCGACAACACCGAGAATCTGACCATCATTCTCAAGCCCGGCTTCTCTCCGGCAGAGCAGTACGATAAGACCGGCAAGCAGGGTCCGTGGACGGATATATATGCGCTCGGCGCGACCATGTACTATATGATAACCGGCACTCAACCCGACGAGTCCACAAACAGAAAGATAAAAGATATTGTAAAAGATCCGATAGAGATAGATCCTTCTATCCCGCAAAACATCTCAAACGCCGTTATGCGAGCCATGGCGGTCGATCAGCACCTGCGTTTCCCGAATGTGAGCGAGTTTGAAAAAGCTCTCGTCGGCGAAATAAAGGTTGTGACCCCCGGAGTCTACAAAAAGCGCAAGAAGAGAAGGCGCCGGATAGGTATATCCGTGGCGGCGGTGATAATTGCGCTGATAACGGCGGGATTTTCGTACGATCTTCATGTCAGAAAAAGCTCCGTCCAACTCGAGCCGGCGGAAATAACCGTGTGGTATATCAAGGGCGGGGATAAGGCGAAGGTCTATGAGGAGCTCAAGAGGCAGTTCTGCGAAGAAAACGAGGGCGTAACGGTTAATCTTGTCGGAATGGACGAGAACGAATACCGCTCGAAGCTGCCCAAGGCGCTCGAGGACGGAACCGCGCCGAACCTGTTCATAAGCTCGGGAATTGATGAAGGGCTGCTGAACGGACGGGTCTGCGAATTGGATTCGATTCTCCGAGAGGGCAGCAAGCTCTCGGTGGTAACGAAGTATTTTGTAAAGAGCATTGAAAACGACTGCCTTTTCCTGAAGGATTACAGCGACTACTTCCCCCAAAAGACCCGTATGCCGGTCAGCTTCAATGTTCCCATACTTCTGACAAACGATAACGAGACGCAGGTCGAGTCCGTCAACAGCATAGAAGATCTTCGTTCGATAGGCGGAGAGAAAAAAGTAGTAGTCAACTCCGACATAAAGGATCGCTTTATAGAAATGTTCGGCGAGGAGGGGCTTCAATACGTGGAGTTCGCCGACAAAGACCGACTCATCAGCGTCCTTTCGCCGGAGAAGTCGGGCGGCAGCTGCTACTATTTGACCGACACCTCGGAGTATGCGACTATTCAACAGGCCGCAAGCGCTGCCAACGATTTGGTGACAGGCATCGCTGTGGCGCCGGGAAGGATTCCCGTCTCTGTTGCGCTCGAGTGGAGCGTAAGGGATTCCGGCAGCGAGGCGGAGAACGCGGCGGCAAAAATGCTGCTTAAGCTGATGCTTGCAAACAAGGGACAGAGTATACTCTTCAACAACAGCAAAGAGGTCGGTCTGCCGATAGACAAAAACGCGCTGAAGACTTTGACCGGCGAGGATGCGCACGATATGCCGTATATCTATGAAAACAGGAGCGAGTACTATCTGTACAGCTAAAGCGGTTTATCCGGTTATTCTGACCGTATGTCGGATTATGAGATTTTTCGAGATTAAAGCTGTAGTATAAAAGAAAGTTTTTTAGGTGGTGTTATTTATGAGCAACGATAAGACGGTTGCGATGTTCCCGGGAGAAGACGGGCACAGACGCGGCACGGAGAATTCTGACAAGCGCCGCTGTATGGGGTGCATGGAGCTCTACGACAAGAAATGGGAACTCTGCCCGCACTGCGGATATCCGGCGAACGCAACGGCGGACAGCCCTCTCCATATGTCCCCGGGTTCGGTTCTCAATGGACGTTACGAGGTAGGCAGGGTGCTGGGAAACGGCGGCTTCGGAGTTACATATATTGCGTGGGATCCCATTTTGCGCATAAAGGTGGCGATAAAGGAGTATCTCCCGAGTGAATTCTCCACCCGTGCCGAGGGACAGACTCGCGTAACGGTTTTCACGGGCGAAAAAGAGCGTCAGTTCAACGACGGAATGTCGAAGTTTATCGACGAGGCGAAGCGCCTTGCGAAATTCCAGAACGAGAGCGGAGTAGTCAAGATTTTTGACAGCTTCAAGGCAAACGGAACCGCATATATAGTCATGGAATATCTCGACGGCGAGACGCTTGCCGACAGACTCAAGAGAGAAAAGACCATACCGGCTGACGAGGCGATTCAGATAATGATGCCCGTCATAGAGTCTCTCAACCATGTACATGAGGCTGGAATACTTCACCGTGATATCAGTCCGGACAATATATTCCTGACAAAGGACGGAAAGACCAAACTTATCGACTTCGGCGCGGCGCGCTTCGCAACAACGACCCACAGCCGCAGCCTTACCGTCATAATCAAGCCCGGCTACTCGGCGGAGGAGCAGTACCGCAGCCGCGGCGACCAGGGACCGCACACGGATGTCTATTCAGTCGGCGCGGTACTCTACAAGATGATAACCGGAGTCACCCCGCCCGATGCGCTTGAGCGCAGGGCGAGCTACGAGAAGAAGCACAAGGACATTCTTCAGCCGATAACGAAGTTCACGCAGGATATCACGCCTAACCAGGAGGCGGCTATCTACAACGCCATGAATGTCCGCATAGAGGACAGAACGGAAAACATGATAACCCTCGCGGGCGAGCTGCTCTCGGAGGAGCCGGTCAAGCGCCGCAAGGGAACGATAAAGAAGATAGATATGCTGACCTGGCCGATATGGGCGAAGATAGGCGTGCCGACGGCGCTTGCGGCGATAGTCACGCTCTGCGTGCTGCTTGCGGTAGGCGTGATAGGCCCCAAGTCCGGACTTCTCGGCAACTACAATCTGCCCGACGGTCAGACGCGAGTTCCCAATATTCTCGGCATGACGCGCGAGAAAGCGGATAAGAAGCTCGAAAAGGCCGACCTCGGCAACGAGAATAACCGCACCGTTATCGGCGGAAAGATAGAGAGCGAAAAGTTCAAGAACAACACGATTCTTTCGCAGAACCCCGGAGCGGCGGACACGGTTTTAAAGGGAACAATAATCGAAATCGTTATCAGCGCGGGCAACGGCGAGGAATATGTGGTAGATGTTCTCAACTATTCCCAAGAGCTCGCAAAGAACGAGCTTGAGAATCTCGGCTTCAAGGTCGAGATAAAAGAAAAGTACGACGACCTTGTCGCCCCCGGCGCCGTTATCGGACAGGATCCCGCCGCCGGAACTCAGCTCGAAAAGGGCTCAACGGTTGTTCTGACGGTCAGCAAGGGCAAAAAGGGAATAGACCAAAACAAGACGGTCACCGTTCCGAGCCTTACCGGCAAGATTTTCAGCGCCGCGCAGAAGGAGGCTTCGGAACAGGATCTCTACATAAAGATAGTCGATACCGTTTTCAGCAGCAAATATACAAAGGATCAGATAATCTCGCAGGATCCGCAGTCCGGCAGCCAAGTCAAGGCGGGCACGACGGTCAACGTTGTAGTCAGCCTCGGCATAGAGAGCGTCTACGTTCCCGATGTTCAGTACCGAAACGAGCAGGACGCCAGGAATATGCTCGGCGACAAGAACCTCAACGTGACAGTCCTCAATGAGGAGAGCCGCGACGTGTCGCCCGGCTGTGTTATCAGACAGGAGCCCGCAGCGGGAACATCAGTACCCGCCGGAACGACTGTTACGGTATATGTAAGCAGCGGATTTACGGTCTCTGCCCCCTATGTCACGGGAATGGAGGAACAAGAGGCGCGCGAGGAGATAACCGCGGCAGGCCTTGTGCCGAACGTCTACTACGAGTCAAGCTCCACTGTCAACAGCGGATATGTTATCAGACAGACTCCCGCCGCAGGCACCTCCTGCAGCCAGAATGACACGGTGACAATTGTTGTCAGCAAGGGCGAAGAGTATGTTGAGCCCGAGTCTCCGACGCTTACGGGAATAAGGGTGGTGTCAAAGCCGAACAAGACGACCTACTATATCGGCGACAGCTTCGACAGCAGCGGACTCAGGGTTGAGGCGCAGTACAGCGACGGCACGACAGCGGATGTCACAAGCTCCTGCGACATAGACACGGACAGCTTTGATTCGAGATATGCGGGCAGCTGCTCGGTAAGGATCTCTTATTCCGACGGAAGAAGCTGCACAACGAGTCTCGCTCTGACGATAAAGGCGCCCTCGATATCGCTCAACAAGGGCAGCATCACCGTTTCCGACAAGGGCTCCGAGAGAATAACCGCGACGACTATGCCCTCGGGACAGAGCGTATCCTGGTCGTCGGACGACGAGAGCACGGCAACCGTCTCGGACGGTACGGTCTACGGCGTCAGCGCGGGAACGACAACGATAAGAGCCGAGTTCGAGTACAACGGGAAAGCATATCAGAAGACCTGTACCGTATCCGTCACCCGCACGGAGCTTCCGAAATACACTGTTTCGGTAAAATGCGGCAGCGGAGTCAGCTCGGTTTCGGGCGGCGGCTCATATACCGCTGGAACGCAAGTTCAGGTAACGGCAAAGGCGAGGGACTACTACACCTTCTCCAATTGGAATTCCGACAACTACGAGGTGTCCGACAGCGGCAGCGCGAGCTACACCTTTACCATGCCCGAAAGCAATGTCACCCTGACTGCGTATGCAACGGAGAATGAGCTTTCCGATTGGGTCGAAGAGAGCAACGTTCCCGCCGGAGCGCAGAAAGTCGAATATGCTTATTCATATACTGAGACCAAGGAGTCCAAGAGTGCCAACGAAGCAAAAGATGGTTGGAAATCTGCCGGAGATAGGCTTGGAGAAAACTACGGACCGTGGAGCGAATGGTCTAAGACTAAAGCTCCGAAGAAAGCAGGACGAGAATTTGACACCGAGTATAAAACAGTATATTGGTATAAGCGGTACAGATATTATAACGAAGCAAAGAAAGCTACTTATTTTACGTATAACGATGTTTGGGTAAAAAATCAAGGATATAGCGGAAAGTGGGAATACAAATCATCATCATCACAATTACCATTTGTCAAATATGCCCCAGATACTAAGATACCGGAATACGGAGAGTCAGACAATTACTGGTTTAAGGCAGATATAAATAACAGAGGAGAACATACTGAATTCGAAGTGAAAACTCCTGATAAATACCGCTATCGTGACAAAGAAACGATATATCTGTATGAGAGAACAGTAGAAAAGTCCCCAACCTATCCGAGCGGCAGCGGAATCTCGAATGTTAAGACGTATGTGAGATACCGCAAAAAGTAATTGTTTCCCCGGGCGCACGGCGCAATTCACGCGCCGTGCCGCCCGATGAGTGCACTTCATTCCCACAAAGCGGCATTTCGTCAGTCGAGCCGTTTTTCTCCCGGACGCTGATGTATTATAAGGAAGAAGAAAACGAGAAGGAGAATTCAAATGGCGGATTTAGTCGTAAACACAAGCTTGCTCAACGACAGAGGAAGCGACTTTGAAAAAATATCAAAAAAAATATCAGCTATCGCCAACGAGACCGATAAGACGATAAAGAGTCTCAACTTCAGCGGACGGCTCACCGTCGCTTTCGACAGGAGCGGCCGAAACTTTAAGGCAACTATCAACACCTCCGCGAGCAACGCCAGGAAGCTCTCCGGGGCGCTGAAGAACGCGGCGAGGCTCTATGCGCAGACGGACAAGAATGTCGGCGACAAAAAATTCGGAGCGGCAAAGAAGAAAAAATCGGGCGCCCTCTCGCTTGATTTCGGAATCCTCGAAAAGGTCGGTATTATCGGCGGAGGTTACGGGGCGGTAAAAAAACTCTCAGACGGCGTGAAAAAAATGCAGGCCGGTAAATGGGCGCTCGGCGTTAAGGACGTCATATCATCGGGAAAAACTCTGTTCAGTGCATTTAAAACCGCCAGAAAAGCGGACAAGGGAATGGAGCTGTATAAACGGTTCAAAATGCCTGCGAGCAAAAACGCCACACTTTGGTGGAAAAACGCTTTGGGTCTCAGGGATTATTTTGATGTCAACGGTCTCGGTGCGGTCTCGAAAGCAAGCAAATTTACAACGCGATGGGCAGAAAATGCGAAGAAGGTCGCCGGGAAAGAGCTCAAAGCAAGCTCGTTGGCGGTAGGAGCACTTGTTTCCGGTATCTGCAACGGACTTTCCAACTATGATAAATATAAGAGCGGAAAGATTTCCGCAAACAAGGCGGTCAAAAAGACCATTGTGCAGACAACGCTTGATGTAGCGCTGGATGCGGGGCTGAAGATAGCAGTCGCCGCGGGAATGGTGGCTGCATTCGGCGGGGCGCCCGTTCTTGTCGTTGCCGCAGGTACGTTCCTTATAAAGAAAGGGCTGGATGTTGCAACCGAGTCGCTGTCCGGCGGAGAGTATGACGGCTTGACCGATTTTGCGTCCGATAAGATAGTGGACGGCTTCGACGCCGTTACTGACTTCTTCGTTAAGACGGAAAAGAAGAAATACAAGATGATGACTGACGTGCTTGTCAACTGCGGAAAAGAAGTTAAAAAAGGCGCCTCTGTAATCTGGGGCAAAAAAGCTGCATAAACAGGAGGAATAACAAATGAATGTCAAGGATTTACTGCCGATCGGAAGTGTCGTTGTTCTCAACGGCGGAGAAAAGAAGCTTATGATCTTCGGAATCAAACAGCTTGACGAAGAAAATGACGGCGTTGAATATGACTATGCCGGCGTGCCCTATCCCGAGGGAAACATCGGCACGGACGTGCAGTATGTATTCAATCACGACGATATAGCCGAGATCTATTTCAGAGGCTATGAGGACGAGGAGCATGAGGAATTCATCAAGCTTCTCAGCGAGTTCTACGAGAGAGTGGAAAACGGCGAAGAACTGTCCGAGATAAGCGGCGATATGCTTTGAGGACAACAAAATGAAAACACTTACAATAGGCAAGCTTGCGGCGATAATACTTTCCGTTGTGTTTTCCGTTACGGCGGTGGCGATAGCGGTTCCGGCAATCGTGGTTTCCGTGCGCGAATCCGCGAACACGCAGCCCTCGGAGGAAAACCGCGAAACCCTGACCGACGGCGGCGAAGCTGCGGACGAGCCGTCAACGGCAGCTCCGGTCGAAACAACAAAGAAGTCGGAAACAAAAAAGCCCGCAAGCACATCTTCGGAATTCCTGACTGCGACCGACGCGGACTTTAAAGCGCTTGAAGCGCTGCTGAACAGCAACGATACCTTTATTTCGAATCACGACTGCACAAGTGCGGATGCAAGCAGGGAGGTTCTTTATAAAATCGCAGGGGTGTTCGGAGTGTATAATAAATATTTTCCCGACGAAGCATCAAGTGCGAATCCGTACGATGATAATTATGTTCCGGATCCTTTAAACAAATATTCGCAGTCTGGATATGAGTCATTTCCGGCGGCAAAAGTGGATTACATCGCAAAGAATGTTTTCAACACGACGATAGCGCACGGAGATTACGGGTCGATCTATTATTATGACGGGCGCGTTTATGCGGAGTTTACTGCTACGGGCAAGGTCTACAGCGAGGAAGCGAAAATAAATTCAAAAACCCGCCTGAGCGACGGAAAATACAAGGTCAGTCTGACAATAACTATCACAGACTTTGGCGACGAAACCGGAAAAGACAGACCCTGCGAGATGATCGTTGCCCTGAAAAATGTGAACGGCAAGCGCCTGTGGTCGTTCTACAATGTGAAATACGATCCGATATCATAGCTTTTTAAAGGAGCGAAAAAAATGAACGAGAATATTTCTTCTCTGTACGAACAGCTCGGCCGCGTGGTCTTTGACAGCCTGCGCGAGCGGGACGAATCCGTTCCGGCGGAACAGTTCTTCGACGAACTGATGTTTTCTGCGATGAGTCTGTGCGTTGCAATAACCGATTGCATAAAAGAGGAAGAGGAAAACGCACAGCCCGCCGTCGCGGAGATTCCGGTGACGCGCATGATGGCGTTCACGGATGACGATGACGAGGACGAGAATGAGCCCTTGGCGCCGATACTCTTCTGCACAAACTGCGGCGCAAGGCTTGATGACGACTCGGTATTCTGCACAAAGTGCGGTCACAAGGTCGAATTTTAAAACGGGGGGACATACGGATGCTTTGCAAACAATGCGGCAGACCGGTAAAGGACGGCATACGCTTCTGCCCCTATTGCGGCTGCTTCCTCGCAGGCTCGGAGCCTCTTCCGAAATGTGCGCCTCCTAAGCCCGCGCAAAAAGCAGCGCCCGCACAGGCGGCAACAGCGAAGCCCGCCGCTAAAACGCCGCGGTCAACCACCAAGAGAAGCGACGGCAAACTTTTCGACGCGTTCTCGATTATAGGCATGGTTTTGATGAGCGTTGTCGTATTTTTCGGGAGATATCTGTTTATTTTTCAGACTGCAATGATCGACATAAGCGGCGAAACGATGTCCTACTGCAGCTTCGGCATATGGGGATATGTTTTTTCCGCGGGTTTCATCGCCGCGGTCGTTCTGGCTGCGTTTGGGGCGCGGGCTCTGCTGTCAAAAAGCGTGCTCATGCTCGGCGCGTCGATTTTAGCGCCGCAGGCGATTACATTTATAAGCGAAAGTATAATTTTGCTCATCAGAGCCCCGGGGAGGATTATCGGTTCTCCGACGGTTGTCTTGTCGTGCGTCGCTATGTTCTTGTGCGCCGCTGCGCTGACGGTTTGCGCGATTCTCAACAAGAGGCGGTGCAGCTGCAAGCTTGACCCGCGCGGACTGACGGAATATTACCTGTTCCTGTTCGTGCCGCTGTTAGGTGCGCTGTGGACGGTGCTGTCCTACGTTGTATATATACCGCAAGCGTCAGGCGCAATCACCTTTGCGGATCCCGTGCGATTCTATGACACGACGAAATTGATCGTTGCGATTTTGTCGGCGGCGGTTATGGTCGGCGTGGTTGTCATGCTTTTCCGCAGCAGCTTCGGCAAGGAGGGCTATATTTGCGGCGTCACGGTTGCGGCATATTCACTCGCTCGGATGATCATCTGTGTTATCTACCTGCTCATGGATCTCACCCGCATTATTGTTGACGGTTGGATGATGATAGACACACTTTGGATAATCTATATTGTGACTTTTGCCACGTCATTCTCTCTGACCCTTTCCGTTGCGATAGCGTCGGGAGAAGAGCTGAAAAAGAACAGGCAATAAATTTCGGTGATTTTCGCAGTGCGTTCGGGAAAATTTAAACGTGTTGGCACACGACAGAACGCACGGCTTAGGTCATAAAAGTAAAAGCTCCCGTTACCCGAGAGCTTTTATGCCGTTTGTGCCATAAAAATCAACAACCCCAAAACACTCATCGGAGAGGCGCACTTCCTTACGAAGTGCGCCTCAGTTATATTCGCCTGACGGCGAGTTATATTGTCCTTCGGACAAGTGGTATTATGCTTCGCATAGTTATATTGCCTGTGGCAGTTTAACCGGCGAATATAATATCACTTTTGTCCATAGGTACAGAGAGCTTCGGATTTGTCACCCAAATCCCTTATGCATCCTTTTTGGGGATAGTATAAAAAAAGGCGGCACAATTTCTGTGCTGCCTTCTTCCCATGGAGCCTCTCTGGAAGCACCCCCTTTTCAGTCGATTATTTTATGTTTGAAACAGGCGATTTCAGCATTATCTTCGCCGTGAATATTTTTCCGTCCGGGCATTCGAACGACACCTGACCGCCGTATTTTTCGACTATGTGACCTATGCGCTCGGCGCGCTCGCTTTTCTTTATATTTGGCGCTCCGTCCGTGCTGTTACTGACGTTCAGCACAACATAGACCTCGTTGAAGCTGCCGATATTTATGTCAATAAAGCGCTCGTCGGATCTGACGGCCTGCTTGTACGCGCCGTGAAGAATGTTGTCGAGCAGAACGGTGAGGTCGCTGTCCGAAAGAAACGAAAAGTCGATACTGCGAACATCGCAGCTGAATTTTACCTCCGAATTTGCGCACAGGTGCGCGTATCTGCTGATTATCACGTTCGCAAGCTTGTTGCCGCTGAATTGCTTCACGGCGCCCATCGCGCCCGAATCGTATACCGAGTCGATATAGCTGCTTATGCGCTCGCATTCTCCGTCCTGCGAGAGCTGTTTTATCGTGCGAAGCCGACCCTTCATGTCGTGAATGAGAATGTCGCGCAGGTCATACTGATGCTCGAGCTCGGCATAGTATTCTCTGTTCATTCTCTGCCTCTGTATCTCGAGGCTCGATTCCGTAGCTTCCGCGAAGTTTTCGACTTCTTTTCTGTGCACAAGGCAAATCGCTACCGTAAGCGCAGGCAGGGCAACGGATATCAGCGCAAAAAACATATTGCAGCCCGTCGAAAACGCGAGCCCCGCAATAACCGCGGCGCAGACGAGCGAGAGAGCGGTCAGCAGTACGAAATATGCGAAGGTGCCCCTGCGGTGCTTCGATACTGCATAGGCAAAGGTGAAGTACAGTGTGCCGGAGGATATCCCGAGCAGAGAAGCCGCGCTTTCGGAGGCCGGAACGCCGAAAATTTTCGGAACGGCGAAAAGCACGGCGAGCGCGGACACAGCCGCAAAAGCTTCGAGCAGCGCGGAATGAAGCAGAGCCTGCTTTATATTTGTTCGGTATATAATAAGCGAGGCGCAGAGACTGCACGCAAACATAAAAGCTACGCTTAATGCGGCAAGCCCCGCAAAGCTAAGAGCAAACTGAACGGCCGCCGCCGCAGGAAAAACAATTCCCAACGCGCGCGGGCGCTTTAGCTCAAATCGGCTCGAAAAATAAACATATGCGGCGAATTGACCGAGAGCGCAGGCAAAAAATTTATACAGTGCGTCCATCATAATACACCTCCCGCAAAGTTGAAGAAAGCCTTCTTGAAGGCGGGATATTTGCGCTGGGACATATATACGCTGACCGTCTCGCCGTCGCCCTTTCTGAGCGTTACGCTGTCCTTTGAAAAGTCGATGACGTTTTGCAAATTGACTATGTAGCTCGCGTGCGAATATATGAAGCAGTCCGGCTGACCGGTCTTGGCTATCCAGTCCTTGAGCCTGACTGCGGTTGCATATTCGGCGTCTTTGGTTACGAGCAATGCGCCGTAACGTCTGTTTTCGATATAGAGTATGTCCTTTGTCTTTATCTTCTTTACTATATCGTGAGTTTCGAGAATTATCGTTTTGCTCAGCGTTCGGTATTCCTGAACCGCCTCGGAAAGATTTTTGTTGAAGCGGTTGACATCGATGGGCTTTGACAAATATCTGAAAACGTTTATGCGCATCGCATCGTCTAGATATCGCGGGAACGAGGTCAGAACAATTATTAGCACATCGGGATTTTGCTTCTTGAGCTCTGCGGCGAGCTCGAGCCCGCTCATGTCGGGCATCTCGATATCGATAAATGCAATGTCGTATTTATGCCGACCGTCAAGTATAAACTTTCCCGATTGGCGGCAATCTATGTTGAAGCCGGCCGAGTTTTCCCTTTCCCATGAGCACAGCAACTTTTTTACCTGCTCGACTATTTCCGCGCTGTCGTCGCAGACAAGTATATCAATCAAAAGAATCACGCTCCTGCAAATATTATAGCATATTTTGCCGAAAAAGCAAACAGGAAAAGCGTGAAATGCCGTTGGGCATTATTGTTTACGGAGTGTCGGTCACACCCCGAATAAAGTTTTGCGGCCTCGGCAAATTAAAGCTCCTGAAAACATCGTTTTTGCCAAAAAACTCATCGTTTTTGCAAATATTCCCACTTTCGGCTCCGAATACGTTAAAATTAAGCTGCCTTAAAAAGAGGCATGAATTTCGAATCCTACCTCCAAATATACTCCTATAAAGAAAGCGGACAAGGCACAGACCCTGTCCGCTTTCTTTATTATTTATTTACCACATTTATCGGTTCGCCCTTGACGAACGCTCTGAGGTTTTCTTCGACTATTCCGACGAGCCTCGTCCTCGTCTCGAATCCCGCCCATGCGATGTGCGGGGTTATCAGGCAGTTATCGCATTTGAGCAGCGGATTATCATCTTTCGGCGGCTCGGTCGAGAGAACGTCCACTCCCGCGCCCGCTATCCTGCCGGAGTGCAGTGCATCGGCGAGCGCCTGCTCGTCAACAACGGGGCCGCGTGAGGTGTTTATCAGAAACGCGCTCGGCTTCATCTTCTCTATGAACCGTGTGTTCACCATTCCCGTCGTCTGCGGGGTCAGCGGGCAGTGAAGGGTCACAAAATCGGACTTTTCGAGCAGCTCGTCTGTTTCGACAAATCTCACTTCACCGTCGCGGTCTCCGACTTTTGCGGAGCGCGAGTTTGCGAGCACAGTCATGCCGAAAGCTTTCGCTATTTTGGCTGCCGCCTTTCCTATCTTGCCGTAGCCTATTATGCCCAAGGCCTTGCCCTGAAGCTCCGTGAGCGGGGATTTCCAAAAGCAGAAGTGCGGGCAGCTGCTCCATTCGCCTGCGTGCACCGCCTCGCTGTGCAGAGCGACGCGGTTTGTGTGCTCGAGGATGAAAGCGAACACGAGCTGAGCCACCGCCGAGGTGCTGTAGCAAGGCACATTAGAGACCGGTATACCCCTTTCGCGCGCAAAATCAACGTCCACAACATTGAAGCCCGTGCTCAGCAGGGTGATGAACTTCAGCTCCGGCAGAGCGGCTATAGTCTCCGCGTCTATGGGGGTTTTGTTGGTTATGATAATATCGCAGCCGGCTGCGCGCTCGACTATCTTCTCCTTGGGCGTGCGGTCGTAGACCGTGTAGGTGCCGAATTCGTTGAGAAAATCCCAGCTGAGATCTCCGGGGTTTGTTGTGTAGCCGTCAAGAATTACTATTTTCATTCTGTGTTTCCTTTCCGTTATTTTTTGCGTTGAGTATCGACGCGCAGCAGTAGAGCGCGGCGCAGAAAACCTGCGGCATAATATCTCCGACCAGCCAGAGCCTGCGCTTGTCGGCATATTCAATGCTGTCGCCGAGTAATATTTTCAGCGTGTAGGCGAGCAGGAACTTTTTGTCGAGATTGTTCGCCACCATTTTCAGCAGGTCGAGGCTCAAGCCCTTGTCGAGCTTTTCGCTCAGCTCGTCTATCTTCGTGCCGTATTCCTCGGTAATGAGCGCCGTGGCGCTTTCGTTTATGAGCTTGTCGAGGCTTGCGACGGTGTACTCCTCGCGCGTGCTTATGCCGAAGATATCGGCGGCGGTCTCCGCGCAGTAGAGGACGTTGGAGTTGAACTCGAACGGTCTGTCGTCATATCCGCGCAGGAAGCTCAGTACGCTCTCGCGCCCGCTTTTCTCTATCCTGCCCGCGCTCGGAAGCCCCGAGAAAACAGCGTCGAATTTCTTCGCGCAGTAGGGCTCGAACGGAGCAATCTTGTATTTTTCGTATTTCTTGAACGCATAGTAATAACCGTCGAGCAAATCGAAAGCCTTGTATGCGTCGAGTTCACCCTGGCGGATATTTCCGCGCGACATATCGCCGTCAAACATCAGCATTCCGCCGAAAACGTCGTTGAGCGGCTTCTTGCTGCTGATGTATTTGAACGAGACATTGTCCGCCTCGCCGAATTTCGCGCCGGGGTTCTTGCCGATGTTGACGACAACAATATCGTCCGCGCCCGCTTCAATGGCCATTTTGACGGGCATATTGTCGGAATATCCGCCGTCGACAAAAGAGGAGTCTCCGATTTTGTATGACTTCATGAACGGGAACGCAGCCGCGCTCGCGAGCACGTAGTCTGCGGCCTTGCCCTCCGGGATATCCTCGATAAATACTTCAACGGGCTTTATCTTCGGAAACATCGTCGTAACCAGTCCGAAGCGTATGGGCGAGGTGCGAAGCTTCTCCTCGTCCATGAGCGATTTTACGCGCTCCTGGAGCGGGGTATAGTCCGCTCCGCCCTTGAAAATAGCCTCTTTTGCGAGTTCCTTTATGTATTCTTCACGGTCGGGGTTTTCTTCGTCGGACATATTGACGAAATTCTGAAACACGCTGTCCATGCTCATGTTTTCCCAGATGTCGAGCGCCGCGTCGAAGTTGTTGAGCGCCATGAGTGCGCCGTTGAGCGCGCCGACCGATGTGCCGACAACTATGTCGGGAGTGAAGTCCATCTGCCGAAGCACCTTCCACACGCCTATCTGATAGCCGCCCTTAGCTCCGCCGCCGCTTAGAACAACAGCCCTCTTGCCCATGAAAATTCCTCCTGTTGTGATGTAATAACGATATTTTTATCCGTTCTTACGGATTATGATATTATTATATCATAATGCGGGCATATGTTAAAGATATTTGCGTTAAATTTATGCTGTTTGAGTTGAAAAGGTTTGAAATATGTTATACAATTATATGTAAACTTTTTTTGAGGTGAAGGCTTGAAAAAGCATTGGACACGAAGCGGCATAATGAATGCCGCGGGCTTAGCGCTCCTTATATCCGCCGCGGCCGTATCGGTGGTGGTCTATCTGCTGAGATACGATCAGCTGTGGCTCTGGTATAAGGCCTATCAGGAAAAGCTGCTCGAGGCTGAGCAGTTCATACAGTCGCTCGGCGTAAGCTGGAAGTTTGTGCTCGCTATGCTGGCTGTATTCTTTGTGCGTACCTTCGTCCCGTTTTTGGCGGTCTCGGCTATCTGCGTTTTTACAGGCGCCGTTCTTCCGTCCTATTGGGCTATGGCGGTCAACTTTCTCGGTATCATCATGATGATGACCATAAAATATTTCGAGGGAAAACGCTTCGGCAGCGGCAACGCGTGGAAGATGATCAGCCGAAACGAGCGGGCGCGCAGGATAATCGAGAACTCGGGCAAGGTCAACAAGGCTCTGCTCTTTGCCCTGCGTCTCATCCCCGGATTTCCTCTCGGGAGCGTCAGCCGAATCTACGGCTCGCTGAAGTTCCCGTATTGGCAGTTCATTCTGCTCTCCGCGGCAGGCTTTGCGCCGAAGCTGCTGTCCTATACTTTCATGGGTACAAATGTGTTCGACCCTCTCTCCAAGGCGTTCCTTGTGCCCCTGGTGATAGTGCTGACCATAAGCGGAGTGTCTCTGCTGTGCGTCAACCTCATATGGCTTTTAGTTGAAAAGAGCGTTTCAAGCTCAAAGAAAAATAAAGATAATTAATATCACGGAAACGAGGTAGGTTTATGTATACCACAGATGTTTTGAAAAAGAGAATGATCGACGGCGCCTATGACGCAGAGCTGACGAGGCTCTATCCCGCGGGCACAATCGATGCCCAGAGAAAGCGCTATTGCCGCGTTATCGGCGAGTTCGAGGAGTTCTACGGAGAGGGCCGCGAGGCGGGACTCTTCAGCGCACCCGGCAGAACCGAAATAGGCGGAAATCACACCGATCATAACCACGGCCGAGTGCTCGCTGCGAGCGTCAACCTCGACGCTATAGCCGTCGCCGCAAAGAGCGAGGGCACCGTAGTCAACGTCAAGAGCGAGGGCTACGCCATGGACACCGTGGATATCAGTGACCTTAAGCCGCACGAAAAGGAGTTCGGTAAGTCGAGAGCCCTTGTGCGCGGCGTATGCTCTGAGTTTAAGCGCCGCGGCTACAACGTCGGCGCATTTGACGCAACTACTGCCTCCGACGTGCTCTCCGGCTCGGGACTTTCGTCCTCTGCGGCGTTTGAGGTCTTACTCGGAACTATAGTAAACCATCTGTTTAACGACGGAAAGGTCAGCGACGTTGAAATAGCGCAGATAGCGCAGGCGGCGGAGAACAATTTCTTCGGCAAGCCCTGCGGTCTGCTCGACCAGATGACAAGCTCCGTCGGCTCGTTTGTCGAGATAGATTTCGCCGACCCCGCAAAGCCCGTTATCGAGAAGGTTAACTTCGATTTTGCCTCCTGCGGCTATGCCCTGTGCATAGTGGACACCGGCGGAAGCCACTCCGACCTCACCGACGAGTACGCCGCCGTGCGCAAGGAGATGGAGAGCGTTGCGGCATATCTCGGCAAGAGCGTTCTGCGCGAGGTTGACGAGAGCGAGTTTATGAAGAACATCGCCGATATCCGTTCCTCCTGCGGAGACAGGGCCGTGCTTCGCGCCATGCATTTCTACGGCGACAATGCCCGCGTCGAAAAGCAGGCGGCCGCGCTCAGGGCGGGAGACTTCAAAACCTTTATGAAATATATAATCGAGAGCGGCCGCTCCTCTTATATGTATAACCAGAATGTCTATTCGTGCAAGAAGGCAGCCGAGCAGCCGGTTTCGCTCGCGCTGTCGCTTAGCGAAAAGCTTCTTGACGGCTGCGGCGCGTGGAGGGTCCACGGCGGCGGTTTCGCGGGAACAATTCAGGCCTTTGTACCGCTCAATAAGCTTGATGAGTACAAAGACCTGATGGAAAGAGTATTCGGTTCGGGTTCGTGCTATGTTCTCTCGGTTCGCCCGGTGGGCGGCGTAGAGCTGTAATTTATCCTATTGATGAGCCTCAGGATTGCTCCTGGGGCTCAATGCCGGGATAGAGGACTTCGTGAATGTCGTGCTTGATATTCGCCCAGTTTACTATCAGAACCTCAACGCCGTTTATCTTTGTCAGCGGGGTCTTGTTTCTGGGTATGATAGCCTCGGTGACGGGCCATTTGAGATATCCCGCGTAGGTCGTTGCCTGCCCGATTATTTCGCTCTTTGTAAAGTCTGTGCTTACGAGCGGGAGGACTTGGTCGAGGAATTTTGTACCTTTGCTCAGCAGAGTAGAGTAGCTTTCTGTCGAGTACATCTTCTTGAACTTTGTGAATATGGACAGGAGAATGGTTCTCTGGCGCTCGGTTCTCGCTCGGTCGCTGTCTATATCGCGCAGACGGGCATATTCCAAAGCCTCGTTGCCGTTGAGATGATATGTTCCGGCGCCGTTTATTACGGTGCCGTTCTGACGAAGTATCGGAGCAAGAGCGTTTATCTCCGCCTCCGTCAGCGCGATATCCACTCCGCCGAGCGCATCAACGGCCTTGATAAAGCCGTTGAAGTCTATGCTCACATAGTGGTCGATTCTTATCTTGTAGTTCTGCTCTATAGTGTCAATGAGCAGCTTCGCTCCGCCGTAGGCGTGCGCCGCGTTGAGTCGGGCGTTGCCGTGGCCGGGAATTGAGACATAAGTGGCTCTCGAAAGGGAGACGAGCTTTATGTCGTTTTTAAGCTTGTTTATCGAGACGATTATTACGGAGTCGGCGCGGGGATAATATTTTGACCCCTTGCCGAGATCGCGTCCTATGAGCAGGATATTTATGATGTTGTCGTTATACCACATACGCGGATCGTCTATATTTTCGGATATATCCTTGTCCGCCTCGGGGTCGGAGATGTTCTCGGTGAGCTCGGGATTTATTTCCTTGGTCTCCTCCTCGTAGTTGACCTTGCTCAGATAGTGGTTGAACGTGATTATTCCCGCAGTCAGCGGAATCGCTATGACGAGAAGAACTACGCCCAATATAATCAGAGCTCTGTTCTTCATCTTTTGCTTTTTACGGCGGCTGCGGTGATGGTGGTGATGGTGATGATGCGACTGACTCATTGCTATCTCTCCAATACTCTACTTATTTTGCCATTTATTATAATACTCTATATTCTCGTAATTTTCAACTCAAAAATAGAGAGGAAGATGTAACTTGCTCAAAAATAAAGATTTAAAAGCCGTAGTTTTGGCGCTCGCCGCCGCAAACGGTACCTCGGGCAACGAAAACGAGGCGGCTTTGCTTGCAAAATCCATGCTCGAGGAGTATATGTCCGCGCATATCGACGTGCTCGGCAGCGTCTGCGGAGACACGGGCGGCGACGGAGTGCATATCCTGCTCGACGCGCATATTGACAGAATCGGAATGACGGTTACCGCCGTTGACGACAGCGGCTTTATAAAATTTGCGCGTGTGGGCGGAATTGACGCGCGCGTCCTCGCCGCGGAGCAGGTCACCGTCTGGGGTGACGAGCCTCTTTTCGGCGTTATAATCTCGACCCCGCCGCACCTCGCCTCCGGCGACGATGACAAAAAGGCGAAGAAAACAGACGACCTCGCCATAGACGTGGGCATGACCGCCGACGAGGTCAAAAAAATCGTGCGCCCCGGAATGCGGATTACAGTCAACAGCACTCCGAAAGAGCTGCTCGGCGAGAGGGTCTGCTGCGCCGCGCTCGATGACAGAGCGGGCGTTGCGGCGATACTGCGCTGCCTTGAACTGCTTAAAGGCAAAAATCACGGCTGCCGCATAAGCGTCTTGTTCTCGTCTCAGGAGGAGACGGGCGGCAGCGGCGCGATAGCCGGCGGCTTTGCGGCCGCTCCCGATGAGGCAATAGCCGTTGACGTGAGCTTCGCCATGGCTCCCGGACTCAAAAAGGAGAAGTGCGGAAAGCTCGGCGGCGGCGCGATGATAGGCTTCTCGCCCTCGCTCGATTATTCTATGTCCCGCACCCTTGAGCGCATCGCCGACGAAAACGGCATAGCGCGCCAGAGCGAGATTATGAGCGGAAGCACGGGCACCAACGCCGACGGTATTCAGACGGCGGGAAGCGGCGTTCGCATGGGACTTATCTCCATTCCGCAGAGAAATATGCACACGGCGGCCGAGATAGTCGACCTCAACGATATCGAATCGGTTGCAAGGCTCATGGCGGAATATATAATTGAAAGGGGGCGCGCATAATGCTTGAACTGCTCGAAAAGCTCTGCTCGATAGGCGGCGTATCCGGCAGGGAGGATAAGGTGCGCGAGTTCATAATCTCCGAGATAGACGGCTTTGCCGATTGGCGCGTCGATCCTCTCGGCAATCTTATCGTGCACAAAAAAGGAAAGAACCCCGCGAAGAACAAAGTCATGTTTGACGCCCATATGGACGAGGTCGGCATGATAGTCACCTATATAACCGACGAGGGTATGTTGAAATTTTCGGCAGTCGGCGGTATCGACCCGCGCGTGTATCTCGGCAGGAGCGTTAAGGTCGGTGACAGAGGAATAAGCGGCGTTATCGGCCTGAAGCCTATTCATATGCTCTCAAAAGAAGAGGAGCTCGATATGCCCAAGGGCGACGAGATGTATATAGATATCGGCGCGGAGTCGGCGGACGAGGCGCGCGAATATGTCTCTTTGGGCGATACGGTCGTGTTCGATTCGGGAATAAGACAGTTCGGCGACGGCTTCGTTCAGGGCAGGGCGCTCGATGACAGAATGGGCTGCGCCGTGATGATAGAGCTGATAAAGAGCGAGCTCGAGTACGACGCGGACTTCTCGTTCAGCGTTCAGGAGGAGATAGGCACGCGCGGCGCACAGACCGCGGCTTTCTCCGTAAGACCCGATTACGCCATAGTCCTTGAGACTACCACAGCCGCGGATATCCCCGGAGTCGAAGGCGAAAAGCGCGTCTGCGCGTTGGGCGAGGGCGCGGTAGTCGGTTTTATGGACAGGGGAACTATCTATGACAGCGCACTCTATGAGCTTGCGTTTAAAAAAGCCGAGGAAAACGGCATAAAGATACAGACAAAGACTATGGTCGCCGGCGGAAACGACGCAAGGACCATCCATGTCAGCGCGGGCGGAGTCAGGACGCTTGCGATTTCGCTCCCGTGCAGATATCTCCATTCGCCCTCCTGCGTGATAAAGCTCAGCGACGGAGACGAGGTTCTCCGCCTTGCAAGGGTTATGCTCGAGGAGCTTGCCGATGCTTAAACAGGCTAAGGAAAAACAGCTTTCGGACTTTTGCCGCCGCGATGCGTTTGGCACGAAGATAGCCGGATATTTTAAAACCTATTCGGACGGTTTTCCGGGCGTTCGCTTCTGGATTCAGGAAAACGGCGGAAATGCCGTCACCGCCGCAGTTTGCCGCGCCTATGACAGCGTGGTTCTGAGTGCCGCGCCCGAAGCCGATTTCGAGGAGCTTGTGCAGTTTCTCCGCATGATAGGCTTCTCGACGCTCTCGTGCGAGGAGAGCGTGTGCAAAAGGATCGGACTTTCGCCGACTCGAAGCGGCAACATAGTGCGCTTCGAGCGCCTTTTGCGCCCTCTGCGCGGCGAGGCTGCGATGCCGAGATACCCGGATTTGCGCGAGGTTTATTCGCTGCTCACGGCATCGGGCTTTGACCGTCTCGGTGAGCGAAACGAGTGGATAGCCGATGTGTCAAGGCGCATGAATGCCGGGACGGCTCGGTGGAGCGTGATATATGGCGGCGAAACGCTTGCCGCCTGCGCCTGTGCGCTGTTTGTCACCGATTCCGCGGTGTTTTTAGGCTGCGTTGCGGCGCGTGAGGATATGCGCGGCAGGGGACTCGGAAGCGAGGCGGTGCTGACGCTCGCCGACAGGTATGCTTCCGAGGGCAGGAGAGCCGAGCTCTTCTGCAAGGACGGCAGCATAGTTGAGTTTTATAAAAAATCGGGCTTCGCGCCCGTCGGCAGATGGGCCGAATACGATTCAGAACAGGAAATATAACATGGAACAGACATTTTTTAAATTTGACGACAAGATACTTAAAGCCTCCGAAAGAGCTCTCGAGCGCGCCGAACACAGCTTCTCGCGCATAGAGAGAAATACGGAATACAATCAGCAGAAGGTGCTCTCCGCTTTTATAGAAAACAGGGTCAGCGAGAGCCACTTCACCGAGACCACCGGCTACGGCTACGGCGACCGAGGACGCGAGACGCTCGATAAGGTTTTTGCAAGCGCGTTCGGCGCCGAGGCGGCGCTCGTGCGTCACAGCTTCGCCTGCGGCACACATACGCTCGGCGTTGCTCTCTTCGGGCTTCTGCGCCCCGGCGATACAATGCTCAGCGCCACGGGGCAGCCCTATGACACGATTCATCCCGTTATCGGCATAAAAGGCGAGGGCATGGGCTCGCTCAGGGACTTCGGCGTGAAGTACGAGCAGGTTGACCTCAATTCGGACGGTGAGCCCGATATCCCCGCGATAACCGAGGCGGTGAAGGCAAAACAGCCAAAGATAGTATATATCCAGCGTTCGCGCGGCTATACTCTGCGTCCGAGCCTTTCGGTAGAGAAGATAGCGGAGATATCAAAGGCCGTCAAGAGCGTGTCGGATTCCATAGTTTTTGTCGATAACTGCTACGGCGAGTTTGTCCAGCGCGTCGAGCCCGTGCAGGTCGGCGCGGATATAATGGCGGGCTCGCTCATAAAGAACGCCGGCGGCGGAATAGCCAAAAACGGCGGCTACATAGCGGGCAAGGCGGATCTCGTTGAAAAATGCGCCTACAGAGCCACGGTGCCCGGACTCGGCAGAGAGGTCGGCGCGTCGCTCGGTCAGAACAGAGAACTGTTTATGGGCATATTCAACTCGCCCCATATAGTCGGCGAGGCGCTCAAGACCGCAGTCTTTGCCGCCGCGCTCTTTGAGGAATTCGGCTTTGCCGTCACCCCGACGAGCGGCGAGGAGCGTTTCGACATCATTCAGACCGTTCTTTTGAGAACGCCCGAGGCGCTTATCGCTTTCTGTCAGGGAATGCAGGCGGGCGCGCCGGTCGATTCGTTTGTTGTGCCCGAGCCGTGGGATATGCCCGGCTATGACAGTCAGGTTATCATGGCGGCGGGCGCGTTCACCATGGGCTCGTCCATTGAGCTCTCTGCGGACGCTCCGCTGAGAGAGCCCTATGCCGCATGGATGCAGGGCGGCTTCAATTTCCACAGCGCCAAGACGGGCGTTATGCTCGCGGCGCAGGCTATGCACGACAGGGGACTTATCTGATGAGTGATTTTAAAGGAATAACCCGCGATACACTTTTTCTCATGCAGTTGAACCGCTTCAACGATTCGAAGGCGTTCTATGAGGAGAACAAAGAGAAGATAAAGGCGGATATGACGGTGCCTATGCGCCAGATAGCGGCGGCATTCGGCGATATGATGCTGAAAATCGATCCGTTTATGAATACCGTGCCCACAAAGATGGTGTCAAGGGTGCGCCGCGATACGCGCTACACCCATGACAAGCACCTCTACCGCGAGAATATGTGGATAATGTTCATGCGCCCGAAAAAAGAGTGGCGTATGTATCCGTGTATGTGGTTCGAGGTCACGCCGAGCGCGTGGTCGTGCGGAGTCGGCACGTTCGAGACCTCGGCGGACTATATGGAGGTTTTCAGGGAGCATCTGCGAAATGACCCGCAGGGCTTCAAAAAGGCAGCAAGGTCGGCGCTCGGCACGGGAGCAGTGCTCGACGCCGAGTGCTACAAGCGCCCGAAACCCGGCTGCCCCTCAGGGCTCGAGGATTTCTATAACGCGAAATATTTCTATTTTATATTTTCCTCCGACGAGCTCTCCGCGATAGAGAGTGACGAGATAATAACCCGCCTTGAGGGTATATATAAAAAATTCGCGCCGATGTACAAATTCCTGCGCGATGTTTCGGACGACTATTTTAAAACACATCAGTGATGAATGAAAGGAGCTTCGATATGAGCCTTAACCCCGAAGATTACAAGGAGCCGAGATGCCTGAGCTGCACAGACTTCTATTATCCGGACGAAAACGCCAATGTGACTCCGATACCCGTTGACCGCGTGGTGGGCAGGCTCGATATCCTGCTCTCCCATAACGATATGCCCGCGGCTCGCAGACATCTGGAATATTGGCTCTCCGAGGCGCGCATGGGCGGCGATAAGCGCGGCGAGCTTGCGGTGCTCAACGAGCTTATGGGGCTCTACCGCAAAATGGGCTTAAAGGACAAAGCGTTTGAGAGCGCGGAAAAGGCGGATGAGCTTGTAAAAAACTTATCTCTCGGCGGCTCGATAACCGCCGCCACGGTCAGCCTCAATGCAGCCACCGTCTGCGAGGCGTTCGACCGCCCGCACGAGGCTCTCGAGCGCTACGGCGAGGCGAAGAGCATATATGAGGACTTTCTGGAGCCCACGGATTCGCGCCTCGGCGGACTCTATAACAATATGGCGCTCGCGTGTGTGTCGCTCAAGGAATACGACCGCGCGAGGGAGCTCTATCAAAAGGCGATTGAGGTCATGAGCGCATTGCCGGGCGGCAAGCCCGAGACGGCGATAACCTATCTCAATCTCGCAAACGCCGCAGAGGCGCAGCAGGGGCTTGAAAACGCTGACGGGTTTATCTCCGACTGCCTGCAAACGGCGGAGGAGCTTCTGCTCGACGGGTCAAACGCGCAGGACGGCAACTACGCCTTTGTCTGCGAAAAATGCGCCCCCACTTTTGAATATTACGGCTGGTTTATGACAGCCGAAGAACTGAAAAGGAGGTCGGACGGGATATATGAAAGGACTTGAGCTTTCAAAAAGGTTTTATGAAACCTACGGCGCGCCGATGCTTAGCGAGAAGTTCCCCGAGCTTGAGGATAAGCTTGCCATAGGTCTTGTCGGCGACGGCTCGGAGTGCTTCGGCTATGACGACGATATCTCGCGCGACCATGATTTTGAACCGGGCTTCTGCATTTTTGTCCCGGATGATATCGACAGCCGCACGGAGTTTCGGCTCGAGCGCGCCTATGCGAAGCTCCCCAAGAGCTTTGAGGGTGTGGACAGGCTTAAAATAAGCCCCGTCGGCGGCAGCCGCCACGGAGTGATAAAAACGGGCGACTTCTATTTGGCAAAAACCGGCTCGCGCACGGGCTTTACTACCCTTGAGCAGTGGATGACCGTGCCCGACAGCTGCCTTGCGGCGGCGACAAACGGCGAGGTTTTCCGCGACGGTCTCGGCGAGTTTTCGCGCATACGCCGGGCTTTTCTCGATATGCCGCAGGATGTCCGGCTGAAGAAGCTTGCGGGTCATCTGATAATGGCGGCGCAGGCGGGACAGTATAATTTCAAGCGCTGTATATCCCACGGCGAGACGGGCGGCGCTCAGCTCTCCATGATAGAGTTTGCCGATCACGCCATGTCTGCGGTGTTCCTGCTCAACAGAAAATACCGTCCGTTTTATAAATGGACGTTCAGAGCCATGCGCGAGCTTGAAAAGCTCTCGGAGCTTGCCGATACATTTGAATTTCTTATATCATCGGACAATGAGTCCGCGACCGCGTCTGCAAAGGCCGACATAGTCGAGGACATAGCCTCGATGATAATAACGGAGCTTCAAAATCAGGGGCTGACGGACGCCGTATGCGGCGACCTCGAAAAGCACGCCTATTCCGTCAACGACAAAATAGCCTCCGCGAAGCTCAGAACAGTGCATATTATGGCGGGAGTGTGATTTTATGACAAAGACAAATGCAATGAGAATGCTCGACAGAGCGAAGATAAAATACGAGGTGCTCGAATATGACTACGACGAGAGCGATTTAAGCGGAGTCCATGCGGCGGCCGCGCTCTCGCTCGACCCGAAGCAGGTATTTAAAACCCTTGTCACGCGCGGGGGAAAGAGCGGACTTTTTGTGTTCTGCATCCCCGTCGGCGCGGAGCTCGATCTCAAAAAGAGTGCTAAATGCGCGGGAGTCAAGAGCCTTGAGATGATCCACGTCAAGGAGCTTATTTCATTGACGGGATATATGCGCGGCGGCTGCTCGCCGATAGGCATGAAAAAGCAGTATCCGACGTTTATAGACTCGACCGCAGCCGATTACGAAAAGATATATGTCAGCGCAGGTCAGCGCGGACTCCAGCTCTGCCTCAATCCGAAGGAGCTTGCCGCTTTTGTCAAAGCGGATTTTTGCGATGTCACTGCCGACTGACTTTATAAATAACCGATTGTTTAAAAAAGCACCTTATTGTGCTTGACGGGAGTAAAAAACAGCTGTTCGGTATGTTATACTCATTTTACAGATACTTTATCGGGGACATATATGGCAGAGTTTAGGGACGGAAAACTGAAAATAGACTCGAAACGGTCCGCGTTGGAGGCGTTGCTTGACATTTCCATCGTCGCAATGCTCACCGTTCTGTTTGCGTTTAACAAGCAGGTAGAGGGAGAGAACTATATCTATTACATCACATTTTTTGCGGTAATAGGTCTAAGTTTTCTTGTGAGTATACTCGGCAGAGCCACCGTCTCCGTGAAGCTGCCGACGATATGGTACGGCGTGTTCATCGTTCTCTGCGCGCTCTCATCGGTCTGGGCTCTCTATGACCCGAATTTATCCTTGAGATATATCTCGAGAATGGTTCAGGTCCTGTTCATATGCTTCTGCATTACCCTCTATATAAAAACGCGCGAGGATTTTGAGCGCTTTACAATGCTCTTTACGGCGGCTGTAATGATAATGATTTTTTCCGTATTTGTCAGAACGCCGTATGCCCTGTGGTTTTCGGGCTTCTTCGGGCGCATAAACAACGAAAATGTTACGGGCAACAACATAAACACGCTCGCTTATATCTGCGTCGTCGCCGTGGCGATATCGTTTTGCAAGGCATACTATTATAAGAAACGCGCCTACTATCTCTGCACGGCGTTTGAGTTGCTCTATATAGTTCTCTCGTCGTCGAGAAAAGCTCTTTTTATCGTGGCGTTTTTGCTCTTTGCCATGCTGATATTCTATGTCAACAAGCGCTTTTATCTTTTGAGGCTTGCTCTGATGATTGCTGCTGCCGTCGGCATCGCAATAGCGTTTTTGAAGGTTCCGGCGCTCTATAACGCGGCGGGCTTCAGGCTCGAAAAAATGCTGAATTATATTGTCAATAACGATACCATGGCCGACGGAAGCCTTGCACTGCGAAAGGGCTTCGGCGAGATATCCTCGCAGATATTCTATTCTCATCCGATTATCGGTATCGGACTTGCCAATAACGCTCATCCGATAGAACAGGCCTACGGGCTTTCCGTCTATGCTCACAATAACTATCTCGAGCTGGCGTCGGGACTCGGAATCGTCGGACTGATAACATATTATTGGTATTATATATATCTTCTTGTCGGCTTGGGCCGCAGAGCCTATAGGGGCGAGAGACTATGCGTTACGATGTTTCTTCTGCTTGCGGCAACGGCCGTGGGCGAGACTGCGATAGTCTCGTATTACGATTACAATGTTCAAATTATGCTGACTCTGTGCTTCTGCGCGATGAAGCTCAAGGACGAAAAAAAGAAAACATATATGAATCTTGAATGAGGGTGCGTCTGTTATGAAAATCGCCGTTGCGGGCGTGGGCTATGTGGGACTTGTTACCGCAGTCACTCTTGCCGATATCGGGCACGATGTAATCTGCCTCGATATAGACAAAAACAAACTGAAAATGCTCAATGAGGGAGTCTCTCCCATCTATGAATACGGTCTCGAGGAGCTTATGCTCAAAAACCGCGAGCGTCTCACATTTACGGACGGTGTGACGAGGTACGCCGAGGCGCAGGTCATTATTATAGGCGTCGGAACTCCCGAAAAAGAGGACGGCTCCGCCGACCTCGGTGCGGTGTTCGCCGTTGCGGACAGTGTGGCCGACAATTGCAGCGACGAAACGGTTGTGGTCGTCAAATCGACCGTGCCCATAGGCACCTGCGAGAGCGTGCGCCGCAGAATAAGCGAGCGCCGCCCTGGACTTCGCTTCTATGTTGTTTCGAACCCCGAGTTTCTATCCCAGGGCACGGCGGTCAGAGATACCTTCAATGCCGACAGAATAGTTGTCGGCGCGGACGACGAACAGGCTTTCGGGATTGTCGAAAGAATGTACGCGCCGCTAGAGCTGCCGATAGTCCGCGTCGGCGTGCGAAGCTCCGAGATGATAAAATATGCCTCTAACGACTTCCTTGCGCTGAAAATCTCTTATATAAACGAGATAGCCAATTTCTGCGAGATAGTCGGGGCAGATATTGAAGAAGTCGCGCAGGGAATGGGAATGGACAGAAGAATAGGCTCGAAGTTCCTCAATGCCGGGATAGGCTACGGCGGCAGCTGCTTCCCGAAGGACACAAAGGCGCTAAATTTCCAGAGCGACCACGCCGGAGTGAAGCTCAAGACCGTGAAGGCGACTATAGACGTCAACCGCGAGCAGAGGACAAGGCTTATCGACAAGGCACGCAGATTTTTTCCGAATTTCAGAGACGTGCGCGTGGCGATAATAGGGCTTACCTTCAAGCCCGGTACGGACGATTTGCGCGAAGCGCCCGCAAAGCAGAATATAGACATACTTCTCAACGAGGGCGCGGACGTAGTCGCGTGGGATCCTCTCGGCGCGGACAATTTCAAGAGCTGCTATCCCGAGTGCAAAATTAAATTTGCCTCGGATATAGACGAAGCCTTGACAGACGCGGATGTTTGCTTCATAATGACTGAATGGGTGCAGATAGTTGAATATCCGCTCGACAACTACAAAAAATATATGAAGAAGCCTCTTGTTTTCGACGGCAGGAATTGCTACAGGCTTTCCGATGTCGAAAAGAGCGAAATGTTCTACGATTCAATAGGAAGAAGGATAGTCGATACTCTCTTATGAGATTTGATAAATTGGGGGATAAGTGATTGAACAGGATAGTTAAAAAGGATACCGACAACGACGGAGTGGAAATAAACATAATGTATGTGTTCGGCCTTCTTATCAGGAGGCTTTGGCTGCTGATGCTCGTCGGGCTGATAGTCGGTGCGTCCTGCGCCGGGATAACCAAGCTCGTCGAGGAGCCGACTTATACATCGAGCATGACCTTTATCGTCAACAACAAGTCCGAGAAGGATCTCTCGTCCTCGGGGGACAATTCCGTCTCCTATAACGATATGTCCGCCTCCGCTTATATGGCGAATACCTTCGTTCATCTTATGACGGGGCGCACCATGTGCAACGCCATAGCCGCCGAGTGCAAGGCTTATCCCAAGACCGCGGATGAGGTTGAGGAGATGATAGCCGCGTCCCGCAAGACGGACAGCAGCATTATCGATATGACCGTCACCGCCGGCTCGCCCGAGGAGGCCTATGAGCTCGCGCAGGCCGTCAAGGATACATATAAGGATGTCGTTCAGGTCTATTCGGGCGGAAGCATTCATCTCTGCGATATGCCCGAGCTCCCGACGGAGCCGGACAAGTCCGTCGGTATTACTCGCAACGCCATTATCGGCGCACTTGCGGGCGCGGTCATCTGCGCGCTTATTGTAATAATCAGGGATTCCGCGCGCAACACCGTCAGAAGCCAGGAGGATATTCAGAACAAGCTCCAGCTCAATGTTATCGGCGAGGTGTCGCAGGTGCCCGGCGGCGAGCGCTTCTATAAGAAGTCTGCCCACGGAGACAGGGAACTGCTGATAACCGATAAGGCCTGCGGCTTCGCGTTTATCGAGACCTATAAGGCGATGCGCACGAAGCTCGAGCTTCTCAACGGCAGACGCGGCTACAAGAGCTTTGTTATTTCGAGTGCAGGAGCCAACGAGGGCAAGACGACGGTTGCTGTCAACCTCTCTCTCGCTCTCGCACAAAACGGTTATTCCGTCCTGCTCATTGACGCAGACCTCAGAAAGCCGTCCGTGCTCAAGAATCTCGGTATAACAAATATTTCAGGCAACGGTATAGCCGATGTTGTCGGCAGGGTTAAAAATTCGAGCGATGCGATAAAATATATTGAAAAGTATAAGATTTTTGTTCTTGCGGGCGATGAGTGCATAGCGGATCCGACCGAGGTGCTCTCGAACGCCAAGACGGGCGAATTTATCGCGGCGGCAAAGGAGAAGTTCGACTATATCATTATCGATACGCCTCCCGCCGGAATAGTCGCGGACGCAGCTATCTGCGCCAAATATACAGATTCGTCAATCTTCGTTATCCGTGAGGACAGGTTCCCTGTGCCCGCGATACTCGAGGCTGTCAGCGACCTCACTCAGGGCGGAACCGACCTTGCCGGCTGCGTCTACAATATCTCGACCGACCGCAGCAGGGGCGGCTACGACAGCTATTCCGTCTCGCGCCGCAGATACGGCTACGGTTACGGCAGGCATTACGGCTACGGCTACGGCAAGCACTACGGTTACGGCTACGGCTACGGCGGTCATGCCGGCTCGCGTGACAAGAAAGACAAATAAACAAAAAATTATCGACCTTCGGTTTACGAATCGAAGGTCGATTTTTTATCTTTTCGGCACTCCCTGCGGGAACATCAGCTTTTTCAGATCGCCCGCGCTCTTATCGCGCTGAGCCTCGGATATCGCCCCGTGCTCAAAGAGCGTGTCGAGCATTTTTATCTGTCGCTCATAGAGGTCTAATTTGTCTCCGCCTTTTCTCTGCGGCTGAACGCTCATGCCTGAACACCTCTTATCGTCGGCGCGTAGAAGTCAAACAGCTCGCGTGCGACCTCGAGCGTGTCCTCCTCGGAGGGCTGCTCGGGCTTGTAGGTCGAGAGCCACTTGTTCTCGAATTTTTCAACGCTCCTGTAGAAAGACGTTCCGTCAAAGTCCTCGCGGTCGTTGTGGCGGCGCTTTGTGGCTGTAAATGTGCATTTGCGCTTTTTGAAATCTATCGCCATCTGCTCAAAGAACGAATACCAGCGCGGAAGATACAGGGTCTTTATCATGCCGCCCCACTCCTTCCATGCGTAGTCGTAGAGCTGCGACGAACGCGCGGGACCCCAAATGGTCAGCATATAGAGCTCATTGAGCTCGAAATTCTGTCTGTCCTTGTCGGTGCAGGCGTAGGCGTTTGCCTGTCTCACGTGCTCGCCGAGCGTCAGCTCCGGGCGGGTCATGAGCAGCCTGTCAACGTCCTCAAGCAGGTGCACGAAAGCGTTGACGCTCTTTTCGAACAGGGCGATGTTCTTGCTGTCGAATGCGCGGATGCTGCTCTTGTAGAGCTCTTTTGCGTAGTTGCTGAGTACCTGGCGCGTCAGGTCGCAGACGTCGAAACGGTAGCCGTCCGTGTCGGCGTGCTGAGCCTTGAGCAGGTTTTCGAGCGCGTCAAGCAGCTTTTTGTTGTCGTATCTCAGCTCGAACACATCATTCGGAGCGGTGTGGCGCTGCTCGTATGCGGGGCGGGCGCAGATTATCGACGCGGTCTCGCGCCCCGTGCAGCTCTTGCTGTAGCAGGTCTCATGCATACCCTTGACCGCCTCAAAGAGGCACTCCTCATCGCTGCCGTAGCGGCGGCGGGCGTAGGCCTTGAGCCACGGGTCAAGCTCGGGTCTGTCGCTTCGCGTGAGCATATCCGAGGCGAGGTCGAAGTAGAGCGGGTTTTGGAAGATACCCTCCATGAAAAGTCCCGTGCCGACTATGTTCGGATATTTCTCTTTTTCTTTCGTAAATTTATTTTCGGCAAGGGCGTCTATCGAGCCGTGGAGAGTATTTCTGTCGCCGAAGTTGTTGAGTGTGCCGCTGATGAAATTATATCCCCAGAAGCCGTCGGTCGCTTCGCATTTGCTGCCGTCAATGTCGAGAATGAGGAGCTTGTCTTTGTCGACTGCCTTGACTATCTGCTCGCGCAGGGACCATGCCTGCATGACCCAGACGGCCTGCGAGTCGAACGATGTGTACAGCTCCGAAATAGCCTTTCCGACGTTTTGAAGATATTTGTCACCCTTTATCGGGGGCTTGTTCTCGTGGAACGGGTCGCAGGCATAGTAGTGGTGCGCGCCGAAGAGCTGGCGCTGCTTTTCGAGCAGAGCGAGCCCGAATTTTTTGAAATTCCTGTCGAGGGGGTCTATCTGATAGGTCACGGGGAAGCCGCACCACGACGGGACATTGTAGGCGTTTGTGCGCGGAAGCACGCGGAGGATAGTTGACGGCACCTGACCCGAGCAGCCCTGCTGAATCGGGGTCATGCCGAGCTCAAGCTCGCGGTTTATTATCTTCTTTCCGAGCTCGAGGCGCTTGTCAACATATCCCTTGTCCGTCAGGCTGAAATAGCTGTCGAGATTGCCCATGAGCTGCCACGGAAAATATGCCGGGCCGCTTATGAAATTCAACGCGCCGTCGTCCGTGTAGCCGAGGTCGCGCAGGGTATAAAAGAGCACCGCCTCGTAGCCGACTATGCTCAGCGGCATATTTATTCCGCGCATAGCCATGTAGTCTATCTCGCGCTCCCAGCGCTCCCAATCCCACCAGCGGGCGGAATACGAAAACGTGCAGTAGTTCATGTAGGCGCGTTTATCCTGCTCGATTATGCGAACGGTCTTGCCGTTTGGCAGGGGAGCGTCGGTGATATTGCCTATCCTGTCGTTGCCGCAGTGCGCAAGGTTTACATTGCAGCAGTCCCTCAGGTATCTGTAATATGCCATGGCAAGGCTTATCTTGCAGTCTCCGCGCAGAACTATTTTGCCGTCGCGGGCTTCTATCTCGTAAAAGCTTTTGCCCTCGCGCCTGTCCTCAATTTCGAGCGCGAATCTGTCGGCTATTTCCGGTGTGTTTCTTTTAATCAGCTCTTGCATCGGTTTGTCCTCCGGCTTCTTAGTTTATTCTGTATTTTTAAGCGTATTTTCACGCTGAAAAGTCGATTTGTTGAATTAGCGGCGGGGCTGTTATGTTATAATCTAATGCGATCGAATTTTTTTGAAGGTGATACCATGAAAAGTAAAATGACCTCAAAGGGCAGGGCGATGACCGCCGCAGTCTGCGCTCTATCGTGCGCCCTTATAATCCTCGGCGCATTCATAAAGATACCCCTGCCGATGATATCGATAACACTGCAGCTCGAATTTGTTCTGCTCTCGGCTATGCTCCTCGGCGCGTGGCGCTCGGGGCTGAGCGTCGCGGCATATATAATTCTCGGTCTCTGCGGAGTGCCCGTGTTCACCTACGGCGGCGGAATCGCCTGCGTGCTGAAGCCGTCGTTCGGTTTCATAATCGGCTTTCTTGTCGCAGCCGTAGTCACGGGATACATAGTCGAGCATCTTAAAGAGCGCACATTTTGGAAGCTCTTTTTGGCCGCTATGGTCGGTACCGTGATAATATATGTTATCGGCACCGTGTATTTCTATTTTGTTACCCGACTGTATCTCAACACATATCCGGGCTTTATGAAAATGATGAGCGCCTGCGTGTTCACGACTTTCCCGAAGGATGCCGTATTCTGTCTGCTGCTCGCGTTTATAGCAAAGCGCGTCTATCCCGCCATAAGAAAGTATATCACCTGCTGACTACCGAGTAGCCCAGCGTGATTTCGGCGGTGTTGCCGAGACTGTCCGTGTCCGTCTCAACAGCCTTGAGATAGACGAACAGACACTCCTGCCCGCTGCGCGACTGCCAGTCGGCAAGGCGCACCGCGGTGCGAAATATTGAAACTGGTCTGCCGTTTGGCGAGACAGCCGAATTGACTCGCTCAAATCTTGTTTGTGGCACAGCGTAAGTTTTGATAAAAGCCGCTTCCTCGCAGCTTCCGGGCTGCGGCGCGAAGCGGCTGTTTTTCATCGTCCAGAGGGCAAGGCTGTGCGTGAGCTGGCGCTCGTCCATCAGAGAAAGCATAACTCCGAGCCTCCGTGCCTTATGGCTTTTATACTTTTGAATATATCTCCCGCGTGACCTTTTTCATCTCGTCGAGCTGCCTCTCCATGTCCTCGACGAGCTTGAACTGCGTGCGGGAACGGACAAGGTTGTGTTCGGGATATTCGGTGCGGAAATAAGTGTCTCCGTTGAGATAGTCGCCGAGAAAGCGCATTCCGCATTCGAGCGTCATAAGCTTCGATGAGAAGGGGAGATACTCTATCTCCGCGTCGGTCAGGCTCTTGCCCGCAGCCGAAAGGTAGCCCTCGGTGTAGACTTTATAGAGCTCAATGTCGAAGCTCACCTTGCCGAGATCCTTCTCGTCCTCTGCGGCGGTGCTTGCGCCGAAGCGGATGCTGTCACCGAAATCGTAGAGCGAAAGACCGGGCATGACGGTGTCGAGGTCGATAACGCAGATGCCCTCGTCCGTCTTGTTGTCAAACATGACGTTGTTGAGCTTCGTGTCGTTGTGTGTGACTCTCAGCGGGAGCTCGCCGCGCTCGAGCATATCTACGAGAATGCCCGTGTCGCTCTCGCGCGAGAGGACGAAGTCTATCTCCTTGCGCACGCCCGCCGCGCGTCCCTTGAGGTCATCGCCGACTGCCTTTTTGAAGTCGGCGAAGCGGGAGCGGGTGTTGTGGAAGTTCGGGATAGTCTCGTGCAGGGTGTTGCTCGGATAGTCCGCGAGCAGGCACTGGAAGGTGCCGAAAGCCTTTGCGGCGTTATAGAATGTTTTCGGGTCGTCAATGGACTGGCAGGCGTGCGCGTCGGTGATGAAGTTATAGCATCTCCAGCATTCGCCGTCGTCCGTTCTGAAGTAGGGCTTGCCCTCTTTTGTGAAGAACACGTTGAGACATTCGCGCTCCGGGTCGCCGCCGCGCTCGATAACGATGTTGCGAAGATATGCGGTGACTCCGACGATATTCTCCATAAGCTCGTCCGGATTCTTGAAAACATTCGTGTTTATCAGCTGAACAAGGTAGCTTACATCGCTGCCGTCGGCATTTTTGAAGTCAACGACAAAAGTGTTGTTTATGTGGCCGTCGTTTGAAACACGGTAGCCCGTATATTCTCCCTCAAAACCGAATTCATCGATTATCTGCTGCAGAGGAAAGGGGGTGTTCTGCGTTTGCATCTGTATCACCTTTTGATTATTTTGATAGTTCCGAACTTTTCGGGATTGTGAAAACCGAGAGAGGCGCTGCCGACGGGGAAGAGCGCACCGTAGTGCGGGGTCGGCGAATCGTCGGCGCATTTGTAGAAGTTGCCGCGAATCTCGCCATCCTTGATCGAGAACTCGCAGCCGTAGAGCACCGATATCAGGCTCTCCGGGATAAAGAGCTCAGCGTGCCAGCCTCTCCCGTTCGGATAAACTCCCGCGCTCACACGCGGAGTCTCGGCGGTCAGCTCCTTTATAAATACGCGTCCGTTTCTCTCGGCTCCGAACTGCGAAAGATATGCGCCGTTCGGATTTATCTCGAAGTTTATGTACTCGCGGCGACCCTCGACGGGCGCTATGAAAACCTCGAGACAGCTGTCGGTATATACCGGATCGTCGCGCCGAGTGTATCTCGCCAGCACAGGGAATTCCGAGCTCTCGAGAAAGGCGCAGAAGCCCTCATTTTTTACCGCGCAGAACCGCACGGAGCTTTCGGGGCGCGAATATCCGTCTTTTTCCCAGTGGAAGGAGCTTATCTCGAACCGGGGGATAAGCTCCTTCTCCGGTAAACTGTCAAATATAAAAGTGTTGCAGCCGTTCATATCAGAGCTTCTCGACAATAGCCTTGGTGTCTCTGGCTATAAGCAGCTCCTCGTTGGTGGGCAGAACAAAGACGCGGACCTTTGAATCCGGGGTCGAAAGCTCGCCCTCCTTGCCTTTTCTGAGCTCGAGGTTCTTCTCGCTGTCTATCTTCACGCCGAGATAAGTCAGATGGTTGCAGACATCCTCGCGCAGGTCGCAGGTGTTCTCGCCGATACCGCCGGTGAAAACAATCGCGTCAACGCCGTCCATGGCGGCGACATATGCGCCTATAAACTTGCGGATCTGATAGCGCTGAATGCTTCTTGCAAGAGCAGCTCTCTTGTTGCCTGCCTCTGCGGCGGCGAGAACGTCTCTGTCGTCGCTCGATATGCCGGAGATGCCGAGAACGCCGGACTTCTTGTTGAGAATTTCGGCGGTCTCCGCGGGAGTCCAGCCCTCCTTCTCCTGAAGATAGGTGATAGCCGAGGGATCAACTCCGCCGCAGCGCGAGCCCATGATAAAGCCGTCGAGGGGAGTGAGACCCATGCTCGTGTCAATAACCTTGCCGTCCTTGATAGCGGTTATGGAAGAGCCGTTGCCGAGGTGGCAGGTGATGAGCTTGATATCCTTGAGGTCAACGCCCATGACTTCGGCGCAGCGCGCGCTTACAAAGCGGTGCGAGGTGCCGTGGAAGCCGTAGCGGCGAACCTTGTACTTCTCGTAGTACTCATAGGGCAGCGGGAACATATATGCCTCGGGGGGCATGGTAGAATGGAAGGCGTTGTCGAAAACAACAACTTCCGGAACATCCTCGCCGAAGACCTCACGGCAGGCGCGGATGCCCTGAATGTGAGCGGCGTTGTGCAGTGGAGCAAGATCGCACAGGCTCTCGATGCCGGCGATAACGTCCTCGTCAACAAGAACGCTCTCTTTGAACAGAGAACCGCCCTGAACTATGCGGTGACCGATAGCGGAAATCTCGGAGAGGTCGTCGATGACCTTGTAGGTCGAAGTGAGAACCTTCTCGACCTCGAGGAAAGCCGCAGTGTGGTTTTTGAGCTCCACGCTGTATTTGAATTCTCTTCCATCGAAGGTATTGCCGCTGATTTTACCGTCGATGCCGATACGCTCGCAGACGCCTTTTGCTATAAGCTTTTCGCCGTCCATGTCGATGAGCTGATATTTAAGCGATGAGCTTCCGGCGTTGATAACAAGAATTTTCAAGAGTATTGCCTCCAAATAAAATATTTGCTTGCAAACAAGCTCGTTACTGATATATTATATATACTGTAAGAGGATTTTTCAAGCGGTTCTTGCATAATTAACCCGTCTAATTGCGAAAAAAGGAGAGAAGACCGAAAAATGAGCACAGCAGGTATTGTTGCCGAATATAATCCGTTCCATAACGGTCACGCTTATCACATAACCCGAACCCGCGAAAACGGAGCTTCGGCGGTCGTTTGCGTGATGAGCAGTTGGTTTGTCCAGCGCGGGGAGACTGCGCTCATGCACCCGAACGCCCGCGCACGCATGGCGCTTATGAACGGCGCCGATTTGGTAGTGTCCCTACCCGTACCGTGGGCGTGTGCCGCGGCGCAGACCTTTGCAAGGGGAGCGGTAGGTCTGCTCGATGCCATGGGCTGCGTGGACACTTTGAGCTTCGGCAGCGAGTGCGCCGATGTCTCTCTGCTCAGAGCCGCGTCCCGCGCCGTTGACGATTACACCGTGCGCGAAAGTCTGCGGGCAAACCTGCTCTCGGGAGTGAGCTTCGCCTCGGCGAGACAGCGCGCCGTCGAGGAGCTTGACCCGCGAGTAGCGTCCGTGCTCTCGTCGCCCAACGACACGCTCGCCGTTGAATATATCCGCGCTATAGATAAGCTCAAGTCGGACTTAACCCCGTTCGCCGTCAGGCGCGAGGGAGCGGGTCACGACAGCGGCGAGGCGGTGAACTCCTTCGCGAGCGCTTCGCTCATACGCACCCGCGTGAGGGAGGGGGAGGACTTTGACGACCTCATGCCCGAAAATGCCGCCGCGATACTCAAAGCGGAGATAGAGGCGGGCAGAGCGCCGGCCGATATCCGCGCCCTCGAAAAAGCTATCCTCGCCTGCCTGCGCGTCTCGACTCCGGAGAGAATAGCGGCGGTGCCGGACATCTCGGAGGGGCTCGAAAACCGCATATATTCCGCCTCGCGCAGCGCATCCTCGCTCGAGGAGCTCTATTCGCTCACAAAGACGAAGCGCTATTCTCATGCGCGTATAAGGCGCGTGATTGCGGCGCTTTTGCTCGGGATAGAGGCGTCCGACTGCGAGGGCATACCGCCGTATATCAGAGTTCTCGGTTTCAATGCGATAGGCCGCGAAAAGCTCCGCGCCATGCGCTCGACCGCGAAGCTGCCGATAGTCATGCGAGCGGCGGATATAAAAAAATTGAACGACCGCGCAAAGCGCATTTCCGCTATCGAGGAGCGCGCCGCCGACCTGTTTTCCCTCGCCCTGCCCCCAATAATGCCGTGCGGAGCGGAATACACGGACGAGATATCGGTCATCTGATTTGTATTTAAGAATCAAACGTTGCTTTCATACCGCTTAAAATGCGTTTCGTTCCATTTCTGTTGACAAGAAAAATAAGAGTGCTATTATATATTTGAAAGAAATTCCGACGGTGTATAAAGCGCATAAAATCACACCGACGCGGCTCCCCAGCAGGGAAGCACCTTGTAGGGTGCGGCGACCCGACGCACCGCTGCCGCCGACGGCGGCACAAAATCTTCGCAAAATTTATCCTACCGACCGTAGGGGCGGATATCATCCGCCCGCGGAGTCCGCACAAAATTTATTGACCCGCACCCTACAAATCGACCTCACCCCCACAATCAAGGTATAAAACGGCACTGCCGTAAAAAATAAGACGGAGGCAAAAAACAATGAAAACAAAACGAAAAAACATTTTCAAGTCGCTTTTGGCTCTGACCCTTGCACTCATCATGGTGCTCGGCGTCGCGCCGATAAGCGAGCTTGCGGGCGTTGATTGGGCAAGCCTTTTCGCGCCCAAAGCCGAGGCGGCAGGAAAAACTTACGGCATCTATACTTATGAGGTCGGCAAGGACGGCACAATTACCATAACCGACTGCGACACTTCAGCAAAAGGTGCGATAACAATTCCTTCTAAAATTTACAAAAGGACGGTAACAACCATTGGAAAGTCGGCCTTCTTCGATTGCGACAGTCTCACAAGTATAATCATCCCTAATAGTGTAACAAGTATAGAAGAATCCGCTTTCTTCGACTGTGACAGCCTCACAAATATAACCCTCCCCACCATAACGAGCATTGGAACAGGTACTTTCGGATATTGTGACAGCCTCACGAGCATAACAATTCCTGACGGTGTAACAAGCATAGGAGAGGCCGCTTTCCTTTGTTGCATTAATCTTAGAAATATAACAATCCCCGACAGCGTAACAAGCATAGGAGACGCCGCTTTCGAGTATTGCATCGACCTCAAAGACGTCTACTACACCGGCTCAAAAGATGAGTGGAAAGCTATAAGTGTTGGCGATTACAATGCTGATCTCCTCAACGCTACTATCCACTATAGCAATAACAGTTCTTCGCCGCTTTTACTCAGTAAAAATGAAATATACAGCTTCAGAAACAGCGACAGCGATTTTGGAAAAAAGTGTAAATACGGTATGATAGATTCGCATATTAAAAAATTGTCAAAATATGTCGACAAAATTTATTCGGGATCTGTGTGGAGTGTTGCATATGGCGCAATTATAAATTGCAACATAGCATTGGCAAGAAAGGAGGCCTGGGGTGGTTCCTGTCACGGCATGGCGGTTACAACTGTACTTGATAAGGTCGGTAAAATTAATTTTAATGAAAACTTCGCCCAAAATGCCGATACAATGAGTGAGGTGCAGAAACCGAAAGACAACAAAACTGTCATGAGTGCAATAAATTATTATCACTTGGCGCAGGAAATCCCGGCAATAGAACGCGGAAAGTTTTATAACATGAAGAGCTCTGAAGCGGCAAAGGGATTAAAGGAGCTTGTGCAAGCGGCTAAAAATAATAAATTAACGTTGTTTAGCTATAGATTCCGTTCGGAGAAAAAAATTTACGGACATTCAATTGTTGTTATCGGGTATGAAGAAATGTCAAACGGGAATCACAGATTGGTTGTGTATGATAACCGTTATTCGTCTGCCTACAGTTATATTGATATAAACAGCAAGTACACATCGTGCATCGTAAACGGAAGAGAAAAAGCTCTTAGCTTTAATTTTATAACAAATTTTGATACCTATGATCAGATAGATATTGACGGAGCCAATAATGTGTACAGAGCACCCGCAAAAATCGACAGCGAGGTTCAATCAACGGAAGAATTGCCTTCGCGCATCAAGATTGACGCTGTCGGTGAGGTGACGGTGAAAAACGCAGAAGGCGAAGAGCTTGTTGTTAAGGACGGAGAAACCGAAGGAACGATGCAGGTAAAGAATGTGTCTTTCGTTTGCAATTCCGACAGTGAGGGAAATCCGGCCGCGGCGACAATCGTAATTGATGTTGAAAACAGTAAATCGTTTACTTTTACTTCTACCGATAACAACATGAATGTTGCCGTGTGCAGCCCCGGAATCTTTGCAGATGTGAAATCTGTAAATGCGGACAGCGTTAAAATCGAAGAAAACAAAGGAATATTCGTTTCCGGCGATAATATAGATGTTGAGGCTGCTCTGTCTGCCAAAAACAATTATTGCGATATGGTAGGTATAAGCGGTTCGGCGGAAAAAGATATGTCGATGATCTATAGCGGCGACGATATAAATATTGACGGAGTTAAAGGCGACTGCACTGTTGATGTTTACAGTGATACAGTGAATTTTGATACCGTAGATTTTGAGTCTGCGTATGACAGCATTACTGTGTCCGATAACGGAAGCGGAAAAGTCGGTTTGATGGATGTAAAGGCATCATCGAAAAATGACGGTGTATACGATATCAATTTGGCCGAAAGCACACCCGACAGAGAAGTGACATTAACTCTAAATGATAAAAATGATGTTTTGCATGTCGGAGACAGCTATGCGCAGGAATATTCCGCAACGGCGGACTGGAAGATTTATAATATAAGCTGGACTTCATCGGATGATACGGTCGCGGAAGTTGATGAAGATGGCGTAATAGGTGCTGTAGGTTGCGGTAAGGCGGAGATATCGGCAACTGCGTATGATGAAGAAGGTAATGTGTTGAGTTCGGACACCATTGAAATAACTGTTGTCGGCGAATCCAACGTCGCCACCGACATAACTCTTGCGGCTCCCACGTCTCCCATCCCCGTCGGCGGCTCGTATCAGCTCGTTGCCGCTGCGCAGCCCGACGGCGCGTCGCTGCCCGATCTCGTGTGGGCATCCTCCGATCCGTCCGTCGCTTCGGTTGACGAAAACGGACTTGTCAAGGCTCTCTCCGTCGGCACCGCGACAATAAGCGTCACGGATACAGCATCGAACCTCTCAGCCGAGGTTGAGATAGACACGGTTCAGGTCATTGACTTCGGCGACGATCTTACCATAAAGGTCGGAGAAAAGCTGATATACACTCCTGTGATACAGGAAGACTATGTCGATTATCATTATAGATGGAGCAGCTCGGACCCAAGCGTCGTTACTGTCGAGCCTAACGAAGGCGAGCTGACCGGTATTAAAGAGGGTACCGCGACAATAACGATGACTCTCGTTGACGATGACGGCAATATCATAGCCTCATCCGATTTCACCGTAACGGTTGAGAAAAAGGACGGCTTCTTCAAGATTCTTTTCAGGATTATCACCGCTCCCTTCCGCGCGATAATCAACCTCTTCAAGAAGCTTTTCGGTAAATAAGCTTTTATTTCGCAATACGCGGGATATCGGTCATCTGACCGTTTCTTGAATAAAAACACAAGGAGATTTTGTTTGAAGTTTATCACAAAATCACCGGAGAGCGTGCGCTGACCGGGAGGTCGGCAAATAAAACACACTCTGCCGTCCTCCCGCAGCTCAATCTTCGGGAGGAAAAATGAATCGCGAAAACAAACGCAAACAGTACGAAAAAGGTTATTACAAGACCCACGCCTGCAACGAAGCTTTTGTTTGCAGGGTGTGCGGACGCACGGCAGTGCCGCAGGGCGCGGGCAGCGAGCACAGAAATCACTGCCCGAATTGCCTCTCGAGCCTGCACGTCGACATCGAGCCGGGCGACAGAGCCGCGGACTGCGGGGGCATTATGGACCCCATAGCGGTCTGGGTGAGGAAAAACGGCGAGTGGGCGATAGTCCACCGCTGCCGCATATGCGGCGCTCTGTCCTCAAACCGCATCGCCGCGGACGATAACCCGATGAAGCTGATGAGCATGGCGTTAAAGCCGCTGTGCTTTCCGCCGTTCCCGATAGAGCGCATAAGAGAGCTGACGGCGCTCATGGGCGGAGACGGGACGCTCGAATAACCCGAAAGAAAATAACGGAGCAGGTTTTTGCCTGCTCCGTTCAGTCTGTCGAATAACCCTAAATTCCAAGCGAGATTTAGGGTTATGAGTTTT
>OGES01000254.1_pt1 | contig 57004 bp, 49 predicted proteins | sample 1570711 | NCBI WGS metagenome assembly OGES01 (sample SAMEA2582133, study PRJEB24529) | metagenome | biome: Human gut stool | place: China | collected 2011 | reverse complement strand
CATGCTTTTCAGATTTTGGGTGTTTCCCGACTGCACATTTCTTGACATTTCCAGAACTCATTTTAGTGGCTATCCTGTCAATGCACCATGGCTGCGGTGACCTTGCACCATTTTAGCGGTTTGGCTGCACCATTCGTGCGGTCTACACGCACCGTTTCAGGCGGCGTATTCGTCTGCCGCTTCTGGAAAAAGATGGATGCGGCACACACGGTTGTGCGCTTTGTAACCAGCTGGGCAACGACTATGGAGGATGTGCGTCAGTTAGAGCTTGTTCTTGAAAATTCGTAACGTACTCTCGCCACGAGAGGAACAGAGCTGCGATTTGCTTTTGCAAATCGCGGCTCTGTTCCTTTTAGCGTGTCGCGGTTTTCTCATTTTTAGGAGTTCGCGCTGATTGTCGGGACACAACAGGGTGTCGCGCGTGAGCGCAAAAGTCATTGGATATCTATATTTTTTCGATATGTACTACTTTATATGGAAGGTCTTGGATTTTAATAAATTGACCTCATTATATGTCATTGGGGATATGTCTTGGAACGACTTTGCCGGACAATGACCGAAACAGCGGAAAGGGCCGCAATATGGCGGCTTTCCCCTCTTTATACTGGTTTCCGGTCGGACGCTTCCGTCACATAGGGGCAATAAGGGCAGGCAGCGAGAAATTGCAAAAAATGGTCAAAAGGATTCCTTCGTTTTTTACACAGTACAGATGCCGAAACAGTACCTTTTCATGAAAAGCGCAGTTACTTAGGACGCAACTTTTGACGGAAGGTACACATGGGGAGTTTGCGGAAAATGACGGAGTGTGCCGTTGCGCCGGAATCAGAAAAGGAGGGAAAGTACGGATGACGAAAATCCAACTTTTCATGAGAAGTGTAGTTACTTAGAATGCAACTTTTGGCGGAATGTACACATTGTGAAATTGTAGAAAATGAGCGATTTCGGATCGCGGGAAATCCATGCGCATCAAGGGTTTTCCGGCAACGGGGCGAAGCGAACCTTGCTCCGTACCGACGCGGAATGTTTGTTCCATACTCGTTCCGCTTTTGTTCCGCATTTTGCGCGCGGGATGCTGTGAAGCAGAACGCATGAAGTCCCGTGACCCTTGCGGACACAGGACTTCTTCGGGAGGTGTGCTGAGGTTCGAAAATAGTGCCTCTTGAATCCTATTCTTATTCCATCCCAAGGGAGATGAGGGAAAGATATTCGTTGAAATGTTGATAGGTTAATTGCGAAACATTTCAGTGAGCGGCGCACGACGTCTCCCCCACGTTGCGAATCATCCGCGTGATCGTGTGCCAATAGAGGGTGAAATCCTCCCTTTGCAGGGTTTCACTTGAATCGTTGAGCCTTAGCTGAAATCATTTGTCGAATTTTGCATTTTATCAGTTATAACTTATAGATTTGCAATTTCGGCATTGATTTTCATTTGTAAGTGTGATATTCTATGACCAAATACGGAAGGAGGGCGAGGTTTTATGATCAAACGCGAACTGTATATGAGCCGTATCCGTCCGTTCATCGGAACGGAGCTGGTCAAGGTCATGACCGGTATTCGCCGCTGCGGAAAGTCGGTCATGTTGGAGCTGATCCAGCAGGAACTCACGGAGTCCGGCGTCAGCCGGGCGCAGTTTATCTCCATCAATTTTGAGGATATGAGCTATTCCCACCTGCAAACCGCGCAGGCGCTGCACGATGAAATCACCAAGCGCGCCAAGGAGATCGGCGGCAAGATCTACCTCTTTTTCGATGAGATCCAGGAGGTCAAGGACTGGGAGAAGTGCATCAACTCTTTCCGCGTCTCATTGGACTGTGACATCTACATCACCGGCTCCAATGCAAAGCTGCTGTCCGGTGAGCTTGCGACCTATTTAGGTGGACGCTATGTGGAGTTTGTGATCTATCCGTTCTCATTTGGGGAGTTCATGGAGCTGTACCGTTCGATTGCGCCTGATGCGTCCATTCAGCAGTGTTTCCAAAAGTACCTGCTTGCCGGAGGGATGCCCTATCTTGCAAATCTCCGATATGCGGATGCGCCGTCCAAGCAATATCTTCACGATCTGTTCAACTCTGTCCAGCTCAAGGACATCGTGAAGCGGAATAAAATCCGGGATGTAGATTTGCTGGAACGGATCATTGCCTATGTGATCGCCAATGTGGGAACGACCTTCTCGGCGACCTCTCTTGCAAAGTTCCTGAAAAACGAGCAGCGCACCGTCGCCCCGGAAACGATTCTGAACTATATCAAATACTGCTGCGAGGCGTACCTTTTCTATCAGGTGAAGCGGGAGGACTTGCAGGGCAAACAGATCCTTGCCTCCAATGAGAAGTACTATATTGCCGATCACGGCATCCGCGAGGCGGTCTTTGGCGGCAATATGCGGGACATCAATCTCATTTTGGAGAATATCGTGTATCTGGAATTGCTGCGCCGGGGCTATGAAGTGACTGTCGGCAGAATGGGCGATAAGGAAATTGATTTTGTATGCGACAAGCGCGGTGAAAAGCTGTACGTTCAGGTGTGCTATCTGCTCGCCTCCGACGAAACGGTCAACCGCGAGTTCGGCGCGTATGACAACATCCGCGATAACTTCCCGAAGTACGTTGTTTCCCTCGATGAGTTCGACATGAGCCGAAACGGGATCAAGCACCGAAATATCCGCGACTTCCTCTTAGCGGAGGAATGGAACTGAAGAAGAAATCTGAAAATTGCGATCATGTCACCTGTCAGGTAAGGATGGCAGCGGATAACGGGTATCCGGTGTAAGCCGGATGCCCGTTACTTTTTGCGCGCATGAAAAGCTAACAGATTTATTGCGGCTTCCCGATATAATTGTGAATTCGTGTCTACTTCTTGGATATGGCCGAAAACTACACCCTGACCGTTAGCCGTCCGACAACCTGACCGCTGAAAACGGACACCCTTTCCGCTGGTCCTACACCGAGGCCGTGGTGCATACACCACCACGTCGGTCCACGGACACCGCCCAAATGGTGCACAGCGGCCGGGCACATGGTGCACCCAGCCGCCGGGGAAATTACTCTGGCATACCCATGCGCTTGCGCATTGACTCGCCCTCGATCTGAACCGTGTACGCGTTGTAGATGATCCGGTCGCAGATCGCGTCCGCCAGAGTTGGATCATACAGATTTTCATGCCACTCACTGGTGTCATACTGGGAGCAGAAGATGGTGGACGCCACCTTGTTCCGAGCTTCCACCAGCTCCAGTACATCCCGGGCTTCTGCCTCTTTCAGCGGGTACAGCAGCCACTCGTCCAGAATGAGCAGCTTCACCTTTTTCAGCTGCTTCATATATTCCCGATAGGTCCCATCCCTCCGGGCTACAGCGATCTCCACCAGAAGATCCGGCAGCCGGAGATACCGAGCGGCGTAGAAGTTCCGGTTGGCCGCCACACCCAGGGAACAGGCCAGGAATGTCTTTCCAGCACCGGTAGCGCCCAGGATGATCACATTTCGTGCCTCCTGAATGTACGAACAGGATGCCAAGCGGAGGATCTGCTCCCGGTCCAGATGCCGTTCGGCAATATACTCGATATTCTCCACGCTGGCCTGTGTATCCGCATAGCCGGCCTTTTTGATCAGGCCAGTGAGCCGGTTGCTTTTCCGAGCACTCCATTCGGCATCCACCAGCATGGCGAGCCGATCCTCGAAGGGCATATTCCGGAACTGCGGGTCTTCCAGCTGGGCAGAAAGCTGCTCTGCCATGACGCCCATGTGGATCTCTCTGAGCTTACGAATCGTTTCGTTACTGAACATTATTTCTTCCCCCTTCTGTAGTACTCAGCACCACGGGTAAACCTGTGGGCCTTCTGAGGCACAGGTTCTGGATCCACATCTTCCGTCTGAAGCAGGTCCTGCTCAGACTTCAGAATAGCCTGTACACTTTTCAAGCTAGGAGAAGGGGTGAAGGTCAGAGCTTTTCGACAGGCGTCCTCCAAGCGGACCACAGAATAGTGGTCAGACAGCTTACTGACGGTTCCGCAGCGCAGCAAGGATCCAAGTGGAGACAACGCCGACGGAGACCTCCACGAACGCTTTGTCCTTCGGTGTCCGTGGACGGGTGGGGATAATTGCGGTGCCGTAATGCTCCGCCATTTCCTGGTAGGCTTTGTTCAGGACGGTCTCCGTGCGGGTATTCTTGATGACGCCGGTCTTGAGATTGTCCGGGGTCAGGATTCGGGTGACTCCACCGAAATAGTTGTAGGCATGAACATGAGCTGTGATCCATGCTTCCTGCTTCATGTTGAGGAACGCTTCCGTATAGGCGTAGCCGCTGTACGGAAGCACTGCTACAAAGAGATAGGCGGGCAGGCGCTCGCCGGTGTCCGTGTCCGTAATCCCAGCGGTCTGACCGGCCCAGTCCACCTGGAGGTTCTCACCGGGCTTGTGCTCCAGGTGCATGGTCGCTTTCGTTTTGTGAACATAGTCGGCGTAGTACTTGTTGAACTGCGTGGACTTGTAGGGGAGCTCACCGTTTTGGCGGCACCGTTCACAATACTCCACCCACAGCAGGCTGAGCGTGACGCCGCTCTTCTGCATTTCCTTGTGGACCCACTCGTAGTCCGGCATACTGTACCGCTGCCCCATAGATGCGGCAGGGTACAGCTTACGGGTCACTTCCTCAGAGCTAAGGTTCTTCACCGGATTCCACGAGAGGCCGTTTTCTTCAGCCTTGTGCAATGCCGTGATGACGGTGCTCCGGGCGCAGCCACAGCTCTCGGCGATGCGCGTTTTGTTGAGACCCAGACTATGAAGTCTGATGATCTCTTTGTAGTTGGTCATCGTGTTTTCCTCCTGTTGTTAGATTACATCTTTCGATGCAATTCCATTATACAGGGGGTGTCTGACCGGCGGCGAGAGTGTATGATTTCAGCGGTCAAGCTGTCTGACCTGTGCGGTCAAAGTGTCCGTCGGAGGGCGGCGTATTTAACTTCTTACGACAAAACTCTGCAAAAGTTAAGAAAAAATACAGAAATACGCTAAAATGTTGCAAAAAAATCCGAGCTGGCTATAATGAAATAAGCTTTATTGACCGCGCGGATGTGCGCGGCAGAAAAAACCACGCACGTTTCAGGCGCGGACGATCAAGGGGGCGATGGGCGCGAACCGTTGGAACAGGCAACGAACGCTCCCCGCGGCGGGGAAGGAGAGAAAAAAACAGGAATAGGAGGAACAGTCATGGACAAAAACAGGCAGAGCGGCTTTACGCTGGTCGAGCTTGTCGTGGTCATCGCGATCATGGGCATTTTGGCCGGCGTCGGCTCGGCGGCGTACTCGGGCTATGTGAAAAAGGCGAACGAGGCGGCGGACTTACAGCTTCTCGGCGCGGTGAACACGGCCTTTGCATCCGCGTCCTACGATGCGGGACAGTACGACGGGAGACCATCCGGCGGCGCGGCGTCTCTGGCCGAGGACGGCAAGGTGGCTCAGGTCATCTCCTCGGTCGACCGCAAAGGTGAATTCTTTCAGAAGTATTTTTCCGGCAATCAGGACAGCCGGTTCAAGGTATATACCAACCTCGCATACGACAGGGTGACGGGCACCTTCCACGGCGCGGTACTCACCGCGGCGACCGACAAGGACGGGAATATGGTGCTGCGCTATACCATCAACGGGAAGGACTATGAATTTACAGCGACAGAGGCGCAGCTCGACGCATTTCGCGCCTCGACCTTCGGCGGCAAAAGCATGACCATGAACGCCCTCACCGGCAATGTGGGCGGAATGATCAATGCGCTGAATTCTGCCCTTGGTGGGGGCAATTTCCTTGCGAGTGTTCTTATAAATGCCGGTATGGCTCCCGAAACCTTGGGGATAAAACCGGATGAAAACGAAAACTACAGCGAGCTTGATAAGCAGAGGCTGGCAAATGCAGCGCTGCTGCTGACGGCGAGCAAAACAGACGAAACTACCGCAGAAAGACTACTTGCGGTGTTTACGACCAATGCTGCGGATGAGGGGGAAGAGGAATCGCTGGATGTGAAGGCAATGAGCCTTATTAACCCTGATGATATGGGCGAAACGATGAGCAATGTGGGGGCGATGTACGGCATTATGACCGCCTTTGCCTATTCCGAGCAAGCGAAGGGCTGGACAACGACCGTAGATGACAAAGAATACAATGCAGAACAGTATTATAACTATGTCAATCAGCAGATCGCCGCTGCCGGTGAAAAAGAAGGTGCGGAAAAAATTCCTGATATCCTTGCCGCGCTTGGGCAGCTTGGGGCGTTTGTTCAGGACGAGGTCGGCATGACGCCACAATTCATGGATTATATTACCGGCACGGAACAGCTGGATGAAAGCGCGCAGATCAACAAGGATTTGGACGGCTACATCAGCGCGATGCAGGCGCTCAGCCAGAATCAGGACGGTCTGGTTGCCGCCGGTATTCTGGAAAACGGCGCGGACAGCGGAAACATTTCCCCGATCCTGGACCTGCTGTTCGCCCCGCAGAAATGAAGCGCCCTCCCCCATCGGACAGGCACATGATAAAAACGACCCCCGTAAGCGATTCATTTGAATCGCTTACGGGGGATTTTTTGCTCGGATACGGGGAAGAGCGCCGCGCGGAACGCTTAGCCCTCCTCTGTGTAGCCGTTTGGATTTTGCACCTGCCAGTTCCAGGAGTCTCTGGCGCAATCCTTATAGTCGTATTCCGCCGTCCAGCCAAGGATGTTCTTTGCCTTTTCAACGGCGGCAAAGCTCAAGGGCACGTCGCCCGGCCGCGGGCCGACGATGCGGTAAGGCACCTTCCTGCCCGATGCCTCTTCAAACGCGGACACCAGTTGAAGCACGCTCGTCCCCTTGCCCGTTCCCAGATTGAAAACGTCATACTTGCTGTCCGTTTTTTCAAGATAGTTCAGCGCGGCGAGGTGTCCCTTCGCCAGATCGACCACATGGATGTAATCACGAACGCCCGTGCCGTCCACGGTATCGTACTGATCGCCGTAAACGCTCAGATACGGGAACTGCCCGAGCAGGGTGCGGGTGATGTAGGGGGCAAGGTTGTTGGGGGCCTTCTGACCGCAGTCCTCGCCGATGAGCCCGGAGGGATGCGCGCCGACGGGGTTGAAGTAACGCAGCGAGGCAAAGCGGAACTTGTCGCGCTGCCGCGCGAAATCATGCAGGAGCAGCTCGTTGAGATACTTGCTGAACCCATACGGGCAGCAGACCTTGCCGACAACATCGCTCTCGCGGTTCGGCATGGTTTCGGGCGTGCCGTACACCGTTGCCGAGGAGGAGAACACCAGCTTGTACACCTGATGCTTTTCCATTGCGTTGAGAAGATGGAAGGTAGACGTCAGGTTGGTGTCGAGATATCTTCCGGGATCCGCAACGGATTCCGCGACGGATTTTAAGCCCGCAAAGTGGATCACGGCGTCAATGCGGTTTTCCGCGAAGACCTTTTCGAGCGCGGCGCTGTCCAGCAGGTCTAACTTGTAGAAGGCGGGGCGCTTGTTCGTGATCTTCTGGATGCGGTCGATCACTTCAATCTTAGAATTGCACAGATTGTCGGCAATGACAACGTCATAGCCAGCGTTCAGAAGCTCCACCACCGTGTGGCTCCCGATAAAGCCCGTGCCGCCGGTCACCAATATCGTCATGACTTTAATTCCTCTCTCTTCCGTTTGTTTTCTGGCTGCTTGCCGCTCAGAGCAGTCCCTTTTGCTCCAGCTTTGTCATATACCAGGACTTTTTGAGGCTCTTTTCGTTGGCATAGGTATAGACCACGGTATCCACAAGCGTGAGATCGCCGTTGTTGTCCCGGATGAGCGTTTCCATGGCGCGGATGACCTCGTCCATCTTCCCGTCGCACTCCTTTTCCAAGGCGTTCGCCCGGGAAAGATAGCCCTTTGCCATCTTCGCAAGCTGAGTCGTTGTCCGCTTTTCCGCGGGGAGCGCCAGATACTCCGCCTTGGCGTCGGCATACATCGTATCGAGCGCCAGCGTGTACTCCTCGCGCAGGACGTAGACCTTGGCGATGAGCGCCGACAGCTCCTTCTGATAGCTGCTTTCCGCACTTTGTTCGCTCTTCTCGCCCGCGGCCGCCGCGTCCGGCGTCTCAGGTGCAGCGTCCGTTTTGCCGCCGCTTTCCGGGCGGCTTGCCGGGACAGCGCTCTCCGCATCGGGTTGGGAGGGTTCCCCTCCCCCGCTGCCCGTCAGGCGCTCCATAAGCTGCTCCTGCGTCATCGAGCCATCGCGCAGCGCCTGACGCTCCTCCTCCGTGACCTCGCGCACCGTGACCTCGCTCGCCGAGCGCACCGCCTCTTCGATCATCTGACGGTTTTCCTCCAGCTTTTCCTCCAGCTCGTCCGATGTGTGCTGCGTCGCGGCATGGACTGCCTTTAAGTTGTCGCGCTGCCACCACAAAAGCCCCGCCAGCGATACCGCCAGCAGTACAAGAATGGTGCAGAGAATGGTTTTACGCCGTTTCAAGCCGTTTCCTCCACTTTTTTGAGGTCCATTTTCCTCATCCACCAGTTCCAACGCCTGTTATGAGACTTCTGCCGTTGCTCGACCGTTGATCTCCTCCGGGGAAGTATATGTCGGGACCATCTCCCGTAGCATGGTGATCAAATCCTGAGGCGGTATGTCGCGGGTGACGGCTTCATCCAGCCGCAGCAGGTCATCCATGATGACGTCCTTTGAAATGTCCTGCTGCTGTTCGATGAAGATCTTCTCATTGCTTGTTTTGGAGAGCGTTTCACTGCGCATCAGCAGCTCCTCATAGAGCTTTTCTCCCGGGCGCAGGCCGATCTCCTGAATGGTGATATCCTTGTCCAGCTCCAGCCCGGACAGGCGGATGAGGTTTTCCGCCAGCTCCAGAATTTTCACCGGCTCGCCCATGTCCAGAACGAAGATCTCGCTCTGCTTTGCCATGGCGCCCGCCTCGAGCACCAGCTGGGCAGCCTCGGGAATGGTCATAAAGTAGCGGATGATGCGCCTATCCGTGATGGTGACGGGGCCGCCCTCCTGAATCTGCTTTTTGAACAGGGGCACAACAGAGCCATTGGAACCAAGCACATTGCCAAACCGCACCGCGCAGAATTCTGTGGGGCTGTCCGTCCTGCTTTGCAGGATCATCTCGCAGAATCGCTTGGTCGCGCCCATGAAGTTGGTGGGATTCACAGCCTTATCCGTGGAGATCATGACAAACTTTTTGACGCCGAACTTCTCCGCCGCCCGCACCACATGATATGTGCCGAAAATGTTATTCTTGATGGCCTCCTCTGGGCATTCCTCCATCAGCGGGACATGCTTGTGGGCCGCCGCATGGAGCACGATGTCAGGGCGATACATCTGAAACAGGCTGTAAACTTTTTCCTTATCTCGCACGGAGGCGATCTCCACCCGCAGATCGAGCCGCTCGCCCCATACACGCCGCAGCTCCTGCTGGATATCATAAGCATTGTTCTCGTAAATATCCAGAATGATGAGCTGCTTGGGCTGATATTTGGCGATCTGACGGCAAAGCTCGCTGCCGATGGAGCCGCCGCCTCCGGTCACCAGCACGGTTTGCCCTTGCAGGAAATTCAGCAGGATCGCCGTGTCCAGCTTGATCGGCTCTCTGCCAAGCAGATCTTCCACCTGCACATCCTTCACCGCCGCCATGCTCACCTCGCCGTTCACCAGCTGGTAAATTCCCGGCAGGCTCCGTATACGGCAGCTCGTTTTCTGGCAGATGTTCAGGATCTCTTTCTTATCCTTGGCAGACGCTGCGGGAATGGCAAGGACGATCTGCGTGATCCGCTCCTTTTTGACCATCTCGGGGATCTTCTCCCGCCCGCCGACGATGGGCACGTTCCCGATGTACTTGCCCTGCTTGCTCTTGTCGTCGTCGATGATGCAGCAGACATGGCTTTTTAGCTGCGGCGTGACGGAGATCTCCCGCAGGAGCATTCGCCCCGCCTCGCCCGCGCCGATGAGCATGACGCGCTCGCCCTCCTCCTGCCTTGCCTGACGGGCGGAGCTTGCGAACATCCGCAGAAAGCGGAAGGTGCAGCGCCCGCCCACCAGCAGGAACAGCTGAAACAGCAGCTCCATAAAGAGCACGCTCCTCGGCTGGTGATAGCCGAAAAGCGCCGCCGGCACATGGAACGCGCAATAGGCGAGGACGACGGATATCACCATCTCGGCGACATCATGGGCGCTGACGTAGCGCCAGAGGTAGCGGTACATCCGGCGCGGCCAGAAGACCGCCGCCGTGACCAGAATCTCAAAGGGCAGAGCGCGAAACCACGGCTCAAGGTAATTGGCAGGCACCTGATCAAAATCGAAGTCGAAGCGCACCAGCAGCGCAAGCCCGCCCGCCAGGATGATGAAAATGGCATCCAGCAGGATGAGCAGCACCGTCTGAACGGGCACGCTTTTCTGAATCGTTTTCATAAGACGCTCCCATAAATCTGCGGGAAAAGGCAGTCCCTCCACTGCCTTTTCCCGTACTCTTTTGAATTCTCCGCTCAGCGGAGGGCGACGCCGTCAGACGCCTCGCAGATGTTCTTCCACGCCCAATGGGTCTGGGGGACATCCGGGTACTGGCGGGCATTCTCGTAAGACTGACCTGCCATGCAGCGGCCCAGCAGACGGTTCAGCAGAACGGCTGCCTGCGCGCGGGTGATGTGCTGATTGGGGGCAAACTGCCCGTTGCCGACGCCGTTGACCCAGCCGAAGGACGCCGCCGTGGAAATGGCGTCAAACGCCCAGTGGCTGGCGGGCACGTCGGTAAAGGTCTCTCCGCTCGCGGAGACCTGAGTAAAGCGGGCGCAGATGGTGACAAACTCGGCGCGGGTGATGGGCTGATTCGGGGCAAACTTGCCGTTGCCGACGCCCTCCACGATGCCAAGAGAGGCAAGGGCATTCACCGCCTCGGCGCACCAGAGCGTGTCGGGGACGTCCGTAAAGGTGGATTTGGAGGAAACCTTCTGCTCCTTCAGCAGGCGGTAGAAGATCTGCGCCACCTGTCCGCGGGTAACGGAGCTTGCGGGATAGAACCTGCCGTCCGCCATGCCCTGCATATAGGCAATGTCCTGATCGGTGTTCAGCTGCTTGGAGATGCCGGTCATATCGGGGTCGGCGACCATCACGGCGCGAACGGACACGCTGCTTTCGGGCATGGTGAAGGTGTAGACGCCGTCAGACTGCTTGCTCACGGGAATGTCGTTGCCGCTCACATCCTTGACCGCCAGATCGGAGAGGACATAGCCGTTCGACGCGGCGCTGTCCCGGATGACGGCGGTCCCACCCTTGGGCAGGGTATTCTTGTCCGCGCGCAGCGTGTTGTTCGGCACGGGATCCACAACGACCTTGTGACCGTCGGGCGTGGGCACGACGGGCGGATTCACGCCGCTGTCCGAGCCGGTGGTGTAGGCCTTGAGCGTCACGGTCACGGTGTAGAGACGGCCGTTGTCCCGATAGGTCACGCGGTTGACGCGGTCGACCGTGAGGTTTGCGAAGGTGGAGGAAAGGCTCTTGAGCGTATCCTTGAAGGAGCTGTCCACGCTGTCATAATACTTCTCCACGTACGCATTCCACGCGCTCTCGCCCTGCCGGAACGCCTCGGCGCCCGTGTCCACGATGGTTCTGAGGCCGGTTCCGGCGAAAATGCTCTCCAATTCGCCGTATTTGCTGTCGACGACGGAGGCAAGCTCCGATGCAAGGGGCGTGCTCATCGTGCCGTAGCGGCTGGAGGAGGCGCTGAGCGTCCGCTCCACGCCGTCGGCATCGGGACCGGAGATGGTCACGTCGACATAATAGGTCGTGGCTGCCAGCGCGGTCTGCGACAGCAGCGTGCACAGCACCAGCATCAGTGCCAGCGTTCTCGCAATGTTCCGTTTCATGTTCATCTTCATCCTCCATTGTATAATAAGTTGTAAGAATCACGTTTCTACTTTTTCAGACAATGCCCTCAAGATGCAGCGTCTCGCTGTGCAGCCTGCCCGGCAGGGCGCTGTGATGGGTGGCGAATACCGCCGCCGGATACGCGCCCGTCAGCTCTGTCAGCAGCTGTGCCTCCGTATCCTCGTCCAGCGCCGAGGTGATCTCGTCAAGCAGCAAAAAGCGCGGGGCGGAAAGCATCGCGCGGGCGATGGCAAGGCGCTGACGCTGTCCCGCGGAAAGACCGCCCCCCTCTTCGCTCAGGACGGTTTCAAGGCGGTCGGGCAGGTCGCGGACAAAGCCGCATTGCGCCCGATCCAACACCTCCCAAAGGGCGGCGTCATCCGCGTCGGGCTTTGCCAGCAGCAGATTTTCGCGAATACTGCCGGAAAAGAGCCAGGGCGTCTGTGGGACATAGCCGAACAGTCCCCGCACGGCAGCGGAGCAAGGGAGCTCCCCCCGCTCGGTTTCAAGGTATACCCGGCCCTGCTGGGGGTGATAAAGCCCCAGAATAAGGCGGAAAAGCGTGCTTTTTCCGCTCCCGGATATTCCCGTGAGGCAGGTCCAGCGATCGAGCGGCAGCCGCGCGGAAAAATTCCGCAGAACAGGCTGTTCCTCGCCCTCATAGGAAAAGGTGACATTTTCAAATACGATGGCGCGAAGGACGTCGTCCTCCGCCGCCGCTTGTCCCGGTGCCTCCCCGGGCAGGGAATACAGCTCATCCAGCCGCGCCTCCGCCGCGCGGACGGCTGCCAGCCGGGACTGAACGCCCGACAAGCCCGTGAGCGGGCTTTGGAACATCGCGAGGAGCTGTAAGAGCGCCGCAAGGTCGCCGAAGGAGAGCCTTCCTTCCCGAATGGCGATGCCGCCCCAGACAAGAAGAACGGCGTATCCAAGCTGCAATACGGCGGAAAACCCGGTTCCGACCCCCGTTGAGAAGACGCGCAGGCGCTTGCGCTCGCGCAGCCACTCCTTCTGCCGTCCTTCAAAGCGGCGGACAGCCTCCTCCCCCGCCGTCATGCTGCGCAGAAGCTCCGTATGCTCCAGGATCTCCTGCGTGCAGCCCGTCAGACCTTCCTCCGCCTGACGCACGCGCAGATGCCGCCGCGTCAGATACTTTCGCAGCAGCCGCCCGCCGGCGATCGCCAGCGCGCCCGCGCCTATGACCGCAAGGGCAAGGGGGATATTGACGAAAAACAGCGCGGATGCGGCGCAAAGCAGTCGGATGAGCTGCCCCGCCACCTGGGGGCGGCCGACGACCCGCCATTCGCAGACGGTGTAAGCGTCCTGCGTCAGGCGGCTGAAGACCTGCCCGCTGTGGTAGCGGCTGTATGCCTCCGCATCCTTGCTCAAAAGCGTATCAAGCGTGTTGCGCCGCAGCGATAGCGCCGCGCGGTCGACCGTCCTGCCGGAAAGCAGGTCAAGCCCGCCGTCGAGCAGCGGGAGAGCCAGCGCCAGAAAGAGCAGCGCGCCCCCCCATGTCCTGCCGCCCTCATCCAGCACCCGCCGGCTCACCAAGGCAAGCGCCGCGATGCCGAACGCCTGCGCGGCGATGCCTGCATACAGCAGCGTGAGCGGCGTTTTGTACGCGCCCGCCGCCTTTTTCTTCGACTGACTCATCTCATCTTCTCCCGCGTATCAGTCCCCTCCGTGCCCGCTGAAGGAATCGCAGCAGCCTCAGCAAGGGGCGACGGGCGGGAAAGGTATGGACCCAGAAGTGTTCATAAAGCCGGTAGGGCCGGGACAGGGCGGTCTCCTGCCAGTGCCTCTTGCGGCGAAAGGCGGTGACGTACGCAATGATCTGCGCCTCATCGACCTGCTCCCCTTCCCACTGAGCGTCGCCGCAGCAAATGCAGGTCTCTGGCGCACACAGGCGGATGACCCGGTGCAGGATATAGCTGCCGTCCGCCTTCTGATAGAGGGCGATATCGCCCCTTTGCACGCGGCGGTCGAGCCGCGCAAGGCGCACCATGTCCCGTCCATCGGCAAGAAGCGGCCACATACTGTTTCCTGTTACCGGAAGGAGCGCTTCTCCGTGCGCGAGCTGCTCATCGAGCAGTTCGCGCAGCTGCGCCATGGGGATCTGCCGGACCTGCATCTTACAGACCGTCCACCGCGCCGACGGGTCTCAGCTTGTCAAGAAAGGCGGCTGCGTCCGCCTCCGCCTGCTCCCGTTCGACCGAATACACGGCGCATAAGGCGTCTCCAAGGCTTTGGAGCGTCTGTTCCTGTTCCAAAAGGTCCCATAAAAATGCGCCGGTCTCGTTTACGGAGATCATTCCCGGAAACGCTTCGGCAGCCGCCCCCAAAGGGACGATGACCGACATATCTGCGACCCGGCGCAGGATGAAATTCTCATTTCTTCGCATATTCCCTCTCCTGTTCTGCACGCGCTGCGGTGAAGATCGCGTCGCTGCGGCAAAGGAGCGTTTCCAGCGCATCCCCCGTCAGACGCTTTTTGGCAACGGCAGCGGCAGGGCCCAGATCGGGTGTGCGCCGCTGTGTGCCGTGACAGTCGGATGCAAGGAAAAAGGATTGCCCCTCCCTCAGCAGCCGAAGGAGCTTCCACCGCTCCATGGGATGCAGCAGGCATCCGGCGCTGAGCTGGATGGGGACGTTCAGGCGATACAATTCCTGTATGTGCTCTTTCTTCTGCCGCCCCAGATACCGCTCCAGATGCGCCAGCACCGGCGTAACGCCGCTCTGTGCCGCCAGAGAGTAAAGCTGGTCGATCATACTATTGTTCCAGAGGGTGAAGGGCAGTTCCAGCAGCAAATAACGGCTCGAACCGAGACACAGCGCCTCAAGATCGTCCCAATGGTTCATATTTGGCATCCATGCCACCTCTGCACCCAACACAAGGTCAGGAAAAGGTTCGGCGGTTTTCTTCATCGCTGCGGAAAGATGCTCCCAAGCGGCTTGCCGACGCGCGAGAAACTGCTCTATGCTCTCCCTGTCCCGATGAAAATGGGGGGTGAGCGCTACACCCGTAACGCCCTGCGCTGCCTCCATGCGGAGCATTGCAAGACTGGCTGCCGTGTCCGGCGCGCCGTCGTCCATGCGGGGCAGAATATGGGTGTGAAGATCGGTCATGGGATGCTCCGTTCCCCGCTGTCCGGCTTCTCCTGTCCGTATCCGTAACCGTAGCCGTGCCCATAGCCGTAGCCGTAACCGTAGCGGTGGCGTCGATAGCCGTATTTCCGATATCCGTAGTATCCGCTCTCCCTCGTGACCTCGTTGAGAACAAAGCCGAGGATCTTGGCATGGGAGCGCTCTAACTGCTCCACCGCGCGCAGGACGCTCCCGCGCTCGGAAAGACCCGCGCGTACCACGAACAGCACGCCGCTGCTCTCCGGCACCAGAACGCAGGCGTCCGTCACCAGATTGACGGGAGACGTATCGAGAATGATGTAATCATAGTTCTCCTGCAAGCTGTCAAGCAGCGCTTTCATGCGGGAGGAACCGAGCAGTTCCGACGGGTTGGGCGGCACGTCGCCGGCAAAAATGACGTCAAGATCCTCAATGCCGGAATCATGGATGGCCTTTCCCAGCAGCTCCGGCTGGATGAGCAGGTTGCTCAGTCCTACCTTTTCCTTCGCGGACAGCAGACGCGCCAGCTTGGGACGGCGCAGGTCACAGTCGATCAGAAGGACGCGCTGCTTCATCTCCGCATAGGAGATGGCAAGGTTGAGTGCGGTGATGCTCTTGCCCTCGGACTGCAAGGCGGAGGTGACGATCAGGACCTTGCACGCCGTCTCGTCCGCCAGGGAAAAAGTCACGTTGGTCCGCAGGGTCTTATAGGACTCGCGGATGAAAAAATCGCTCTTTTCTGAGAGGATGTTTTTCCGCTCCACTTCCATGATCGCCGCGGTATCCGGCGCATCGTGACGCCGGGCTCTCCGCAGAAGGGAAAACAGGTTGTTCTTCATATCGCCTTTTACCTTTCTCCGCCGTGTTCGTCGGCCTTTTGTGCGCTGAGCCCCGCCTTTTTCCGCTCATTCTCCGCAAAGGAGGGGATCTGCCCCAGCATGGGAAGATCGAAAAGCTGCGTCAGGTCTTCCTCGTTCTTGATGCGAACGTCCATCAGATACAGCAGCGTAACATAGACGACCGCGAGAAGCAGACCTGCCGCGCAGCCCAAAAGGGTATTTTTCCGATAGCTTGGGGTATAGCGGCTCGTGGGCACCTTGGCATGGTCGATGATCTTGGTGGAGCTGCCTTCGACAAATTCCTCGATCTCGCCGGGGGCGACGGTCGCCACCGCGTTGGCGATCTTCGCCGCCATCTCCGGATCGGGGTGGGAGATGTATACCGAGAACAGCTCGGTCTCATCCACCTGCGCCGTCGTCATCATGCCGCGGATCTCAGCCGCAGAGTAATCGAGCTTCGCGTTCTTTACCACCTTTTCCAGCACGGTATCGCTGCGGATGATATTGACATAGGTGTTGACGAGCTGCTGGGAGGTCGCGAGGTTCGCCGCGCTGATATAATCCACCTGCTGATTCGCCTTTATATTGTTGACGTAAATGGTGACGTTTGCACGATACAGCGGCGTAATGAAATTGGCAGTGTAGATCAGGGAGATCCCCGCGGCGGCAAGCGCGCACAGCAGGATCAGCCGCCACCGCCTGAGGTAAAGCAGCAGCAGCTTCCAAAGGTCGATCTCCAGAATGTCGCTGGATCGGTTGATGTTGGATTCGTTCATGGTTGTATTTCCCTTTCTGTCTGCGTTTGGACAGATCTTGAGCGGGGCTTTCCGCCCCTTTTGGCGAGAGACCGCCTGAATAGTCTAAAGGCGGCACAAAAAGCCGCATATCAATCGGTACTCTTTGTGCCGCTTCCGTCCACTGGCAGCGGGCAGCACGGCGTTTGCGTACTGCCTCCTGTCAATCGATGGGTTTGGCTTGATCCGGAAACAGTTTCTCCCGGACAAAATAGGCGGCGCTGTCGTCATTCCGGCAAATCAGCCGGAACACGTTCGTCTCCCGCAGGAGACGGTCTGCCGCGGCAAGCAGCCGCTCCATATCCTCCCGATGCAGACGGAAGGGGGTCTGGCTCAGCAGCAGAGGTAAAGCCTCCGCCGGAGTGAGCGGCTGTAAAGCGTTTTCCTCCCCCTGAAAGAGGAAGCAGATCGCGTGCAGGGGTGCATTTCGATTCTGATTCAGCGCCTCCTTGCCGGACCACGGCGTGCCGTAGACCTGCCACACACCGCTTTCGCGGCGCAGGGCAGGCTTGTCATCATTCAGAATGGACGCGCCGAACAGGCGCACCCATTTTTCCGTGTGGGTGGATTTCCCCGTGCCCGGCGGCGCGGAAAAGCACACGGCCTGTCCGCCATATTCCACCGCCGAGGCGTGAAGCATCATCCCCTCGTGGGACAGAAGCCCCACGGCAAAGCAGTCGCCTGTGGCGATGTACTCCGCAAGGTCCTCCGTTTCCAGCTCGGGACAGAGCGACAGCGCCTCCGCGCCGCCCACGCGGATGGTGATATCCGCCGCGCCGCCCCAGGCGGAGGTCCGATAGACCTCCGCCTGGGCAGCCGTGCGTCCCTTGGGGGACATTTCAACGATCAGATCAGCGATTCGGTAACGCATTACTTTTTGTAGATCTTTCCGTTCTCACCCCAGTAGGTGCGCTTGCTCGTGACGCTGGCAACGGTGAAGGGCTTGTAGCCCCATTGCTTCAAGGCAACCTCGTCCTCTTGCGACCCCGGAGCGGCCAGCGCCTCCATCGGCGCAAGCAGGATCAACTCGGCGGACGGAGCGATATAAGGTTTTTTTACAGTTTTCATCATGCTGATTCACTCCGTTTACTGCTTGATGCCTAACTCGTCCAAGAACTTTTTAAGGATCTCCTGCTGCTTGGGAGTGAGGTCCTTGAGGCCGTCGGTTTCCGTCCAGGCATCCTTGAAGCTCCACTTCTTCGGTTCGCTATCCTGCGTTTCGTTATTTTTGAACATTGCCTGCGCGGTGGCAATGATCTTCTCGGTATAGGCAGCGGGCTTATCCTTTTCGAAGGAACGTTTCAGGTACACCTCGAAGAGAAAGGCGTCACCACTGCGAACGACCGGACTATCGCCGGGTTCTGCTTCAGGGGGAATGTCCTTGTCGGCAGGTAACTCATAATTGTCTTCGCCGAGCGGCCTGCCATCTTCACCCTTCAGCGTAAAGCCCAGAGACGTTAGGTAATCCTTTGCGGCTTTGTCGCCTTGGAACTTGCCGATGAAGAACAGCGCGCACTGCGGGGCCGCCAGCTCAAAGCGGTAGCCGGTGACGGAGATGTTGAAATGGTGGAAGGACAGATTCAATGTACCATTTTCTTCCGCCCCCTGAATGGCAACATAGCGATCGTATTCCCCATCCACCGTCGGCGGCGTCTGGTAGGTCGGGGCTACCGTGCCCGTCACCGTGCCGACGATCTTGCCGCTCGGGGCGATATACTCCTTGCTCGAGTTGTCCATGCCGTAAAGCTTATAGCCGCTCGTTACCGAGATATCGCCTGTCACCGTGCGGCCGTTCAGGTCGAGATAGAGACTCCTGTTGTTGACGTTGATAGTTTTCTCGGTGGTGTTGTGCAGCAGCTTGATGTATTGGTTGTCTTTAACATCTGTAACCGCTTTTTGCAGGGTATTACGGGTTGTCACCTGCTTGCCGGTGCTGTCATTGATCGCCGCGACATCCTTCACCCATGTGCCGTCGCCGCAATCCTGGCATTTGCAGTAGGTAAAGGTATCGTTAGCCACAGCATCCTTGGTTTCGGTGTACTTGCCGTCGGCGTTTTTCAGTTGGGCGGGGGTGATGTGGATGTCGCCGTAAGTGATTTTGCAATAAGGAATACCAAAGGTTTTACCGTTTTCTTGATTGCTGACCTGATGGGTCACAGTTGCCGTACCGGGCGTGCCCTGCTGAACAAACCTGCCGCCGCCCTCGCTGGAGCAAATGTCCGCGCCGTTATCCGTGGTATAGACGCTGCCCGCCGCCGTCAGCGTACCGTTGACATCGATCTTCGCATCTGCGAGTGTGCGTGTTCCTGGTTTCGACGGTGAATAGGGGATAGGCTTAAATCCACTTTCTTTACTGCCGTAAACATATGGACCCTTCCATTGATCTCTGTCGTAAACGTACAGCGACTTGTCAGTCGATACGCTCAACTCTGCGCCCCGCGCAATAGTGATCTGCGCCCCCGGCAGCAGTGCCGCGTCGCAGTTCACCGCAACGCGTCCCGACAGGATCTCTAATGTCATATTGTTGTTGACGGGCAGAACATAGTCTTTTGAGTTTATATTATAATCCGCAACACTCAGAGCAAGGCTGTCGAGCGAGGCCGAGCCTTTCGTTGTATAGGTTATACGGTCGGTTTTCGGGTCGTATTTTTTTGTAAGTTCCCCTCCATCGTGAATTCGGAACAGACTCTCATTACTTCCGATAAAGTCGATCGTTACACTTTTTGTCTTCACTACTGCAGCATCAACAGAAAAATACGCATATTCCTGCGCTCCCGCCTGAATGGTTAGAGCTGCTTCAATATTTTGAACATAGTATTGCGAAAAAGGAAATACTTCTTTTTTATTGCCGATTAATTTACTGACTGCCAGACCGCCGCGCCAGTCAGCTACCTGAAAATATTCGTAGACGGTAGCACCAGGGGCGGCGGTAATTTCACCATCGCCAGTGATATAGCCCCACGCATAGAGGTTTGCGCCTTTGCTCAGTGTGATGCTGCTGCCCTCCTGCATGATGATCTGTCCATACGATCCGGTTGCCTTACAGCAGCTGCCTGAGCTTCCTGCGTAATGCTTTCCGCCAACACTGATCGCACCGTTGACTGTGATGGACGAACCGGACGCCATGGTCAAGGTCTTATATGCCGTTGGCGTTTCTGCTGTGTTCACATAGCCAGGTTTGCTCGTATACAGCGTTTCCATATCGTCAAAGGGAATCAGCAGAGTGATACCTGAAGGAATGATATAGTCCCCCTGCAAGAGTGTGCCATCTTTGATCAACGTGATCATATTGATAGTATTTGCTTTGGCGTACTCTGTTGCCTCATCCAAGGCAATAAATGTTTCACTGCCAACAAGAAAGGTTGCAGCATTGGCAGGAACAAATCTTGCTGTGATCTCGCAATCCTCTTCGACATTCAATGCATCGCTGCTTTTCTTGGATAAGGGCTTCCCCGTTGTCACATTGTACCAATCACGAAACTGATATCCCTTCGCCGGGGTCGCCACGACCTGATAGGCGGCCGTGGATCTTTGGGTGTTGGTGTACTCCTTGGTGATCTTTTGCTCGTCCACAGTGTAGCTGCCATTCTCTGCGGGCTGGAAGGTCACGGTGGCAGTCACATCAGCCACCAACTTCAAGGCGGTTATCGTAATCTGGACCTCCGCATCTTTTTCGCTAGAGGAATAGATGTAGATCGAGATTCCTTCGTTTGGCTTCAGTTCCTGAGTAACTGTGTCGCTCGCTGAGGCGGCGTTGTTGCCCACTTTGATTTCGCCATTGTTTTTATCAATGGTATAGCCAAAGGATAGTGTCGCCGTTGTTTTCTTATTGTTTTTGATAGTTAGAGTTGATTGGTGACGATTGTTTGACCAACCTTTTCTTTCGGTTTTAACATGACCAATGATTCGATCATCTCTGGCGGTCCACGCGTTCTCCGCGTCACCTGTAAAGTTCAAGTCGATGCTCGTATCGGTTAAGCCGATGACTTTGCCGCTGGTCGCCGCCAGTGCCGGCAGCGTCATCGCCGGCAGCATCGTCAGTACTGTGACGACCGTCAGGAGCAGCGACACCAAGCGCCTGCCAATTCGTTTTTTCATTCCGTCGTCCTCCTGTTTTTCTTTCTTTCATAATTCACCGTTTTTACTGCCGTCCCTGCGGCAGCAAAAACGGATCTTTTGCCTTACTTCTTGGAATTCAGCACTGCCTGCAGCAGAGCGAGCGTCTGCTGGTTGTTGAATGCATTGGGGTCGGAAATGTCGAATTGACCATTGTAGTCGCTGATGGTCTTCAATGCGCCAAGGTAGCCATTCATATCCGCCTTAATGCCTTTGTCAGAAGAATTTAGATAGTTGTTATATCCATCCTGCTCTAACATCTTGTCAAACAAATTGTCAATCTCTGTAAGAGACGTAGGAGGCGTTTTCATTGCGTCCTTAAACGTATCGTCGGCATACTTGGAATTCGCATAGCCAGTCATGACGCCATACAGCAATGCAGAATAGGGCAGTGCACCGTATTCCGCTGTTACTTTATCGACCCCATCGTCTTCATTGAGAAGCGTATTCAGAATCTCGTCTGCATTCATCCCCTTCGCCTTCTCAGCGACATAAAGGACGGTTGCATTTGCGATTTCAGTGGAGGTAGGTTCTCTGCCGCCCAATCTCTCACTCAGGGCTTTCTTAAAGGCCTCAGCATCATCACGCAAGTAAAAAGAGACCCTATCAAGAGGTGTACTACCTTTATCACTATCGCTATCATCGAGGAATGTTGTAGCAAACAGGTTGGTGAGGCTGTTCATGGTTTTTGCCAATTCCTTCTGATGACCGTTCAGATTGGACTGCAAGAATTTTTCAAGCTGCGTCTGCTGTTCATCGGACAGGCCGGGCAGAATGATCGTCCCAAAATCATTCGCATACTTATCCGTGCGGTACTTCACGGTGTTTTCCCAGTTAGAGCCGAAGGCGTCGGACAGCCACTTTTCAACGACCGCCTGATCACCACTGACGGAAGAAACGGTGGCGTTTTCTTTGGTAACAGTCACGAGACCCGTCACACCGGGGTTCTCATACTTGCCGATCTGACCGGCGTAGATGATGTTCTTATACAGAGTCTCGTCCAGACCCTCGTTGGTGCGCTTAATGTAGCCGCCGTAGCCCACCGTGCCGATGCCGGCTAAAATGCCGATGATCGCGATGACCACAATAAGCTCTACCAGCGTAAAGCCTGCTTTGTCACGCAGCCTGTTTCCCACTTGCTTTTTCATGTTGTATCCTCCTCAATATATTTGTTTTCTTTTTGAGAATTATATGAACAGATGATTACTCTGTGGTTTCCTATTCTTTCTTCCATTTCAGCACGCCGTAGCCCACGATGCGCTTATCGTTCAGATCGTAGCGCTGGACGGCGACCCTGCCGCCGCTGTTGCCCTCGATGGTGTAAAGGAAATTCCCTTCCACGCACAGCACCGCGCCGACGTGGTCCGGGTCCTTGACGCCGTCCGGGTCGGTTCCCCCGTCCCAATCGAAAAAGACGTAGTCGCCGGGGATGGGCGTTGCGCCGCGCTCGCGCCACATACGGCTATCCTTGAATCCCTTCATGCCCTCATCCACGTCTGCGAAGCTGGGCGGATCGCCGTTGATGGAGGCTTTCTGCTGATCGGCTGCCCACGAGAGGAAGCAGCCGCACCAGGGGGTGTATTGGTTCCAGCCGGGGTGACCCTCGTAGCCGTCGATGTACCATTCGGAGAAGTATTTGTATCGGCTCGTATCCCCCTTGAGGATATTTCCCCTGCTGTCATACTGGTCCGCAAGCGTCTTTAAAAACGCGAAGCGCGCCGCCTTTTCCTTCTCGGACAATTTAGTGGACTCCGGCAGGGTGGGCTCTTTCGTCAGGATATCTTCCGCATCCGCTTTGCCGACGCTGTCGCCCTCGATCCCGGTGCGGCAGAAAACGGAGGTGCTATAGCTGTGCGCCGCGGTCGTGAAGGTGAAGGTCACGAGGCTGCCGTCCAGATCGACCCGCGCGCCGCGCAGGTTGTCGAGCAGCACCTGATCGCCGCTCGCGCCGCTTGTGAGCGTTCCGCTGTTGTAGCGCAGCAGCACCGCGCCGGGAGTGCCGTCGGCAGTCTTTCCCTGTAGCTGCCAGCCGTCGGAGAGCGGCTCCACGCGGTAGATCTTGCCGCTGGCGGAGAGATCCTCCAGCGCGGAGAGCACGATGCGCACGGTCTGCTGCTCGCCCGCCTCCTTCTGCGTCGTTTTATGTACCCGGAGTCCGAGCAGCATCAGCGACGCTGCGGCTGCCAGCACGATGGAGCTGACAGCGACGGTCACCAGCAGCTCGACCATGGTAAAGCCGCTGTTGTTTCGTTTCATTCGCTCGTCCCCCCCTTTTCCGCTGTCAAGTGGGTGATGGTGTAGGTGATGTAGTGGTGCGTCGCCTTGCTGACCTTGGCGGTATACTTTATGACCTCTTTGGTCGTTCCGTCGGGCAGTAGCTCATCCGGCTTCTTAACCGATTTTACATCGTATTTGAGTTCCATTTTGAGCTTTGTCTCGATGCGAACGGCGTCGTTCGCGTAGGTGAGGGCAAAGGTGTAGAATTTGATGTCGGTATCGGCATCAGGGGCCAGGGTGCAGTCGCTGGCCGGCGGGTTTACCAGCGAGCTTAAGTACGTTTCGTACGCTTCTTTCGCCGCAGCCTTTGCCTCATCTTCCGAGTTGTATTCCGCGGAATCCTGCAAGGAGCTTACGTGCTCCGCCAGTGCCACGAATTTTTCGATCTCGCCCTCCGCCTGATAGAGCTGCTGCGTCTGGCGGATGGAGCGCTCCTGCGCCTGATAATTTTTCAGCGCCGCGGTGCAGACGGACACGGCGACGGCGCACAGCACCAGAACGACGATGAGCACATATACCAGCGCGTAACCGCCGTTGTCTTTCCAGAGCTTCTTCATGTGCCACCGCCTTCCGGCACCGCGCGGACATAGGTTTCCACTGTAACGAGCGGCTCCGTGCGCTTATCCGACACCGTGACATGATAATAGGGGTCGCTGCTGTTGTCTTTCTTCGTTTCGATCTTCACATTGGGGAACTCATCCGCGTGGTAGTTATCGCTTTTCTCCGTAACGCCGTCCTTCATCAGGGTTTCCACGGCGGTACGGACGTTCAGATGGGCTTCCATTACGGCCTGGCTGTGGGCGTTGATCTGTCCCGCCAGAATGAGGCTCGTGCAGATGGGCGCGGAGATCAGGCCGATGATGGCGATCGCCACGACGCCCTCCAGCAGCGAAAAGCCCGCTGTTCTCTCTTTCCCGATCTTTTTCATGCCTTGTCTCTCCCAATGGGTCAGTTGAAAATGTCCGTCTTACCGGTCGCGGGCGGCGTTACGCCCGGTTCCTCATAGGTGTTCTGAGCGGACGGCATCAGATACAGCGTCAGGGTCATCTGCCCGTCCAGCAGCTTCTTTTCGCTGTCGTAGTTGAAGGTGGCATACCGGATGGAGGTAATGCGCTCATCCGTTGCCAGCGCGTGCACCATGTTCTTGAACTCCTGATAGGAGGCGTGATAGTACACCGTCAGGTTCAAGCCCTCAAGGAGTGCGCCATCGCTCAAGGCCTGCATCGGCGTGATCTCACCGAAAGAAAACTCGATGTCGCCGCCGCTCCCGAAGCGCTGAAGGAAAATATCGTGCAGCTTCTGGGTGTAGCCCAGCTCCTTACTGCCGGTCCCCAGCGTTTTTTCCAGATACAGCAGATAGAGGATCTGATCTTCTTCCTTCATATCCGCGGGGAAGTTCTCATAAAGCGCGGCGCGGCTTTCCTCGATCGCGGCCTCTGCCGGCTCAAGCTGATCCTGCACGTCCTTGTACATCTCGTTTTCGACGATGGTGGTTTGCAGCGCGGTGATCTGAGCATTTAACTGATCCCGCTCCATGACGTAAGCTTCACTGCGGGGGCGGTAGCCCAGAACATACACCAGAACGGCGACCAACAAGAGCAGGACTGACAGGACAGCCTTCCAGTTTCTACCGATCACTTTCACTGGCCCACCTCCACTTTCTCAACCTTGGCGTCGCGATCCAGACCCTTGCGCGTCTGCTCCGCCTGGATCAAGGACTCGTCATAGGTCAGCACGACCGTCAGGTAATAGCGGTTGTCGGCAGGCTTCTGCGTCTGAGAAGCGCCGGTGTTGAAGATATCCGGGATGCCTGAGCCGCCGGTTTGATTTTTGAGTTGATTCATCAGGATCCACATCAGCAGATCGTTTTCATCCATGCCCGTGTTGCCGGAGGTGCCGGATGTACCGGAGGTCTGCTGATTCTTCCGCAGCAGCGCGTTGACCGCGGCCACAGTGGCGGCATCCCGCTGGAACGCCGCGCCGCTGTTGATCTCCTTTTGGAGCGCCACGAGATCCAGAGCGGTATTGGCCTCTTTGATCTCGCCCATTTCCTTGGCAAGATGGAGCGCAAGCTTGCCGCTCAGCGTCTGATTCTGCCGAATGAGCGCGATCGTTGCGTTGACATTCGTCTTGTTGTCAGTCAGGATATTCAGCAGGTTCGGCAGATATTTGTTCAGCATCACATCGTCGCTCTCATAGAACATGCGGTGCTGATCGGCGTTTTTCCAAATGTCGTCAAAGATCTTGTCGTACAGGATCTGGTCCTTTTCCTCACGGGCGATATCCTCGCGCATCAGCAGGAAAAACTGATACATGGCGGCAGGATCGTTTTGCAGCAGCGAGCGCAGCGCCGCCTTTTCCTGCGCGACAGTGGCGCTCTTGAGCAGGCTGTCGAGCGGGAAGGAATACTGCTGCACCGGGCCGTAGACGGCTTGCAGCGCGTTGAGCTGGTCGTGGCTCAGGTATTGCAGAGCGAGACGCAGACGCGCGATCTCGGTCGTCTCGACCGACGGAGCGGTGGTCGTGCCGCCGCTCGGCGTGGTAGGCGTGACCGGCGTGCCGGAATTGCCGGGACGGCTCGGAACGCTGGGGGTGCTCGGCGTGCCGCCGGTGCCGCCTCCACTGCTGCCGCCTCCGGGGAGCAGACCTTGCAGGAAATCAAGGTTATCGGGGGAAATGGTCATGCCGACCTTCTCCATCATGTCGGCGTAGCTTTCGATCTTCTGGATGGTCGCTTCGTCAACGCCCGCGGCACGCAGCAGCGGGAGCGTGTCCTTGATCATTTTGCCGGTGATGCCGTTTGACGCGTTGGGGAACAGCTCATCGAGGGAATAGCCGCCCTCGGTGGGAGGTTCTTCCGTACTGCTTTCCGTGGTACTATCCGTTGTGCTTTCCGCAGTACCATCCGTTGCGCTTTCCTCCGTGCCCGGCACGGGGGACTCCTTCTCCGCTTTCTCGTACAGCGCAGCGATCATTTTGTCCGGGGAGTAGGCTTCCCGCGGGCCGATGGTCAGGCTGGAAACGGTGTTGAGGGTCATGAAGGGCACGTCGCGCAGCGCCACGAGGAAATAAGCGGCGTCCTCCTTGCTCTGGAAGGCGACCTGCGCCGCAAGACACAACTCGGTCGTGCTCAGAGCGGTCACCGTTGACTTCTTGGGGAGCTTTGCCTCCAGCTCGCCCAGCACCAGTTCAAGGTTGTCGTTATATGTCCGAACGGAGTCGAATACGATGTCCCAGTCGGCGCTGTAAGCGTCGTACATACTCGAATAGTTGTGGTAGTTCTCCGCGCAGCCAGCGTTCTGCTGAGCAAGCGCCGTCAGGCGGTCCTGCTGTGCGCGCAGACCGTCCAGCTCCGTGCTCCACGACAGCTTGGAGGTCAGCAGCAGCAGTACGGACGCCGTCAGCGCCGCGCCGCCAAGGAACACAAGACCGTACTGCCACGCGCGGTTGATGGGTGCGCGCGCGCCGGTGATGTGGTTCAGCTCCGGGTCGCCGAAGTCAAGGGCGGTGAGCGCCGCGCCCTGACAGAGCAGCCACTGCGCGCCGTAGTCGGTCTCCGCCATTTCGACGGGGACATTCAGCAGCGACGCGAGCGCCGGGGCAAGCCCCGCCTCCTTCGCCTGACCGCCGGAAAGCACGGCGCTCGTCAGGCGGGCACGGCCGGGCATGGCGGAGAAGTAGTCGAGCACGATGCCCGCCTCATTGAGGTCGTCCTGCTGGGAATAGCCCCGTTGCAGCAGGCGCTGCAGCTTGACCTGCCCGTTGTGGACGAAGGTCAGCAGCAACAGCTCGCTCTCGGCGTTGATATAGAGGCAGACGCCGTCGTCCGTATCTGCGGAGGACTTCGCGTGCTTTGGCAGGGCAAAGTCCGCGTCCACGGCGGTGGCGTGGCTGTGACCGCAGAAATCGACGGCGGCAACGCTCAGCCCCATGCTGTTGGCAAGGGCGTAGTAGCGGTGGAGCATCGCGCGCGGCACCGCCCAGAGCTGCACGCGCAGATGACGCGCGTCCTCGCGCGCCTCAACGCCCACGCTCTCCCACGAAAGCTGATACTCGCCCGGGTCGATGGGGAAATACTCGTCCATGTTCGCCAGCAGCATCTGGCCGAGGCGCTGCTGCTTTTTCACCGCGGGGACGGTGACGCTCTCGCTGATGACCTGCGTGGAGCAGAGCGAAAAGACCACCTTACGGCAGCGGCGGAACAGCCCCTGCCGCAGAACCGGCTCCATCGCGTCCCGCAGGGCGTCCAGCCCCACGAGCTGACCGTCCTCGACCGCGTTCGGCGGCGTGGGCAGGATGATCTGCTCGGAAATGGCGTCGCTGCCCAGCGTCATCTGGGCGATGCGGATCTCCCGCTCGGTGATCTGCACCACCAGCGCCCTGCCGCTCAGCTTTTGCTTGCTCATAAGTGTTCCCTCCCGGACTGTGGGAATGGCACAGCCGTCCCGAAGAACGGTTCTGCCCCTCCCACAGGCTCTTGTTTTTCTCTCGCGGGCAGGTCCGCGCCTGCCCTGTTTCTCTCCCGTATTACAGCCCAAAAAGACCGAGGTACGCCGCGATGAGCCGGTCGCCCCACAGCGCCGCGACCCAGATCCCGGCGGCAAGATACGGCCCGAACGCCAGCTTGCGGGGCGCGCCGCGTTTCATGCGGACCGAGTGGATGATCGCGCCGGAGACGCTGCCGAGGATCATCGCAAGCAGGATGCGCTGCCAGCCGAGCAGCAAGCCCGCCGCCCCCATCAGCTTCACATCCCCCATGCCAAGGCCGTTGCCCTTCGTTACGAACCACAGCAGGAGGAAAAAGAGGCTCACGGAGAACATGCCGATGAGATACGTTTTCCAGTGCGCGGTATCGCCTGCAAGCTGCACCGCGCCCAGCAGGAAGATCGCAAGGTTCACCCCGTTGGGGATCTCGAAGGTGCGCCAGTCGATGAGCGCCACGACCGTCAGCAGGGAGAAAAGCAGCGAATACAGCACCGCGCGCAGCGGCTCGGCCTGATACAGCCACGCCGCGAGCAGCCATGCCCCGCCGCTGAGCGCCTCGACCACGGGGTACTGGGCGGAGAGCCTTGCGCCGCAGGCGCGGCACTTCCCTCCCTGCATCAGCCAGCTTGCCACAGGAATCAGCTCATACCAGCGCAGGCGATGGCCGCAGGCCATGCAGTGCGACGGCGTTTTCACAAACTCCTCCCCGCGCGGCAGACGAAAGATCAGCACGTTGCAGAAGCTGCCGACGCACAGACCCAGCGCCGTCCAGAGCAGCAGCAAAAGACAGGTCATGGGAAATCTCTCCTTTTCGCTCAGGGGTCTCCCCCGCCCGCCCGGGTGATAGGGATACCGGACGGGCGGGGCGTTGTTTCAAATCGCTTGGGGCTGATGTAGGGGTGGATTAGCCCTTGGAGGGGTAGGTCAGCTTCCAGCCGTCGGCAGGCGTCCACTCAGCCTTGGTGGCGTCGCTCTTGAACGTGTTTTTAGACAAATCGTAGTAAGGGGAAATGTCAAGACCCTCGGTCGTGGGAGTAACTGCAACTTCAAAGTGATTATCTTTCTCGGTGACGACGATGGACTCGATATCCTTGAACGTAGCGTCCTTGACGTGCTTATCGGTATAGGCAAAGACAGCGGCGGTCTTGATGGCGTCGAGCTGGGTGTAGTCGGCGGCCTCGTTGGCCTTCTTGATGTAGCCGGAGTAAGCGGGAACGGCGATACCGGCGAGGATGCCGAGGATCGCGATGACGACGATCAGCTCAACGAGGGTAAAACCGGACTTGGAACCAAACTTTTTCATAGGAGTTTTCTTCCTTTCTTTGTTTTGCGTCGGATTTTATATCATCGCCATGCGGCACGGGCCCCTATCTCCCGCTCCTGAATACACGGCTTGGATATACGGATCTACAGGTATTTGTCGAATGCCTTGGTCATGTTGATCATCGGCAGGTAGATGGCCAGCACGATGATGACGACGAAGACCGCCATGAAGATGATAATGGCAGGCTCCATCAGGTTCAGGAGCTTTTTGGTGGCCTCATCTACTTCTTCATCATAGTAGTCGGCGACCTTGCCCATCATGCTTTGCAGGTCGCCGGTCTCCTCCCCCACGCCGACAAGATTCGACACCATGGGCGGAAAAATACCCGTCCGCACGAGGCTCTCCCGCAGGGGGGTACCCTCGGCGACCATGCCGCGCGCGTCGCGGATGGCCTCCAGATAGTAGATGTTGCCCATGTTGCTGGCGGCGAGGTCCATGCTGTCCGTCAGCGTCAGGCCGGAGCCGATCAGCACCTCCATCGTGCGGCAGAAGGTGGCGCAGGCGGTCTTGACTGTCAGGTTGCCTACCACGGGGGTCTTGCGGGCGAGCCAGCCGAAAAAGTGCTTGCCCTTGTCGGTCCTGTGAAACAGGACGCCGCCCACGATCAGCGCCACCAGCACCAGCAGCGGCACCCACCACCAGGATTCGAACCATTCGCAGACCGCCATCACGCCCTGCGTGAGCTTGGGCAGCTCCGCGTCCATATCCTCAAAGGTTTTGAGGAAGTTGGGGATGATCTTCGTCATCATCACGATCAGCACGACGATCATGACCACGATCAGCACGCAGGGGTAGATCATGGCGCTGGTCACCTTGCTCTTGGTGCGCTTGCTGCGTTCGAAATAAAGCTCCATCTGGCGGAAGGATTCCTCCAGATTGCCGGAGGATTCGCCCGCGGCGACCATGTTCACCAGAATGGCGGGGAAGATCTTGGGATGGCGGCGCATGGAAGTAGCAAGCGATTCGCCCTTTTCCACGTCCGCCTGCATTTCGCGGATGGCGGCGCGGAGCTTTTTATTGCTCGTCTGCTGCCCCAGCATGGCGAGCACGGAGGCAACGGAAACGCCCGCGCGCAGGATGGAGACGAACTGACGGCAAAACACCGCCATGTCCTTCGCCTTGGGCTTGCCGAGGAACGGGATCTCGATATCGCGGTTGAGGGTGGTCTGCTCCTTAATGTCTAAAATCGTATAACCGGCGCCGCGAAGGGAGCTTTTCGCGGTCTCGATGGACGACGCATCCAGAGAGGAGCGGACGCGCTTTCCGTTTCGGTCGATCGCCGTATAGTTGAATCCGGGCATGGAGCCGCCCTCCTTTCTCAGGTCTGCCGCCCTGTCTTGAATTTATCAGGCTCGTTGGCGGCGGCGAGGGCAGTCTCCAGCGAAATCACGTGACGGTCGACCAGATCCTCCAGCGCGTCGTCCAAAAGCTGCATCCCGTACCGCTTGCCGGTCTGGATGGCGCTGACGATCTGGAAGGTCTTGCTTTGCAGGATCATGCTGCGAATGGCGGGGGTGACGACCATGATCTCGAATACCGCCGTGCGGCCGCCGCCGATCTTCGGCAGGAGGGTCTGGCCCACGGCACACTCCAGCACGTCCGCCAACTGGATGCGGATCTGGTTCTGCTGCTCGGCGGGGAAAGAGTCGATGATACGGTCGATGGTGTTGGCGGCGCCCTTGGTGTGCAACGTGCCGAACACCAGATGGCCCGTTTCGGCGGCTGTGATGGCGGTGGAGATGGTCTCCAGATCGCGCATCTCGCCGACTAAGATCACGTCGGGGTCCTGACGCAGCGCAGCACGAAGTCCCGCGGCAAAGCTGCCGGTGTCCGCGCCGACCTCGCGCTGATTGATGATACATTGATCGCTCGCGTGCAGGTATTCGATCGGCTCCTCCAGCGTGATGATGTGGCGGCGCTGGGTGTGGTTGATGTGGTCGAGCAGCGCCGCGAGCGTGGAGCTTTTGCCCGAGCCGGTGGGGCCGGTGACGAGCACCAGTCCGCGGGGTTTATCCGCCTGCGCCACCACCACGGGCGGAAGGCCCAATTCCTCGGCGGTGGCAATGCGCAGCGGCAGCAGGCGAAGCGCCAGCGACGTCATGCCCCGCTGACGGAACACGTTACAGCGCATACGCACCAAATCGTGATAGGTCACGGCGAAGTCCGCCTCGCCCATTTCATGAAATTCCTTGAGAAGTCCGGGCGTGATCAGCTCCTGCACATAGGCGGTGGTATCCGCCTCGGTCAGCGGGACCTCCCCAAAGTTGGTCAGCTCGCCGTCCAGTCGAAAAATGGGGGGCTCCCCCACCGTGAGGTGAATGTCGGAGGCGTTGCGCTCCAGCGCGTCATGAATGAGTGTTTCCAGGTCGATCATGCGCCGTCCTCCAAAGGATGAGTTTCTTCCGCCATATTTTCAACGCTGATGCGCTGCATCTCGCTGATGGAGGTCGTTCCCTCCAGCACAAGGCGGCGGGCGCTTTCGCGGAGGGTGTGCATCCCCTCGGCGATGGCAGTCTCCCGCAGCGTGCCCGTGTCGCAGCGGTGGGAGATCATCGTGCGCATACGGGGCGTGATCTCCATGATCTCGTAAATGCCGATCCGGTCGAAATATCCGGTACCGGCACAGCGCTGGCAGCCCACCGGCTCGTAAACCTCGGCGCTGTCCTTCTCCTCCGGCGTCAGTCCCAGATATTCCAACTCATGCTCTAAAAGAACGTGCCGCCGCTTGCAGTTGGGGCAAAGACGGCGCACAAGGCGCTGGGCGATGATGCCGGTCAGCGCGTCGGCGATGAGGTAGCTTTCCACGCCCATGTCCAGCAGGCGCGTGACGCTGCTGGCGGTGTCGTTGGTATGCAGCGTACTCACCACAAGGTGACCCGTGATGGACGCCTGCACCGCGATGGACGCCGTTTCCCGGTCGCGGATCTCGCCGATCATGATAATGTCGGGGTCCTGACGCAAAATGGAACGCAGGGCGTTGCCAAAGGTCAGGTTCGCCTTGGGATTCACCTGCACCTGATTCACGCCGTCCACGTTCGCCTCCACGGGGTCCTCCACCGTGACGATGTTCACCATGTCGCTGTTCAGCTCGTTCAATGCGGTGTAAAGCGTGGTGGATTTACCGGAGCCGGTAGGTCCGGTGACCAGCACGATCCCGTTGGGATGGCGCAGGATCTCGTCGAATTTTTCCAGTTCCGCCCCCGTCAGGCCAAGGGCGCGCTTGCTGCGGCGCAGCGCCTTTTTCTGCGTCAGTCGCATCACGCACTTTTCGCCATAGACCGTGGGAAGCGTGGAAACACGCACATCGTATTCCCGGCGGTCCACCAGGATGGAAAAGCGGCCGTCCTGCGGTCTGCGCTTTTCGGAAATATCCAGATTGCTGAGGATCTTAATGCGCGCGATGATGGCGGGCAGCAGCTGCAGGTCGTAAGTGGCGGTGGTGTACAGCACGCCATCCACTCGGCAGCGGACCCGGACCTTGTCCGGTCCGGACTCCACGTGGATATCGGAAGCGCGTTGGCGCACCGCCTGCTCCACAAGGGAGTTCACCAGCACCACCACGGGGGAGGCGTTGACATCCTCCTGAAAGACCTGATCTTCCAGAGAGGCGCTCTCCCGCTCGTTGGTCTGGGTGTAAAGCTCGGCAGCCTCCTGCATCTCCTCGCTGCCGTAGCAGCGGTCGATGGTCACGAGAATGTCGGATGTTGTCGCTAAAAATGGCTTAATGCGACACTTGCTGGCAATGGCGACCATGTCGCGCCCCTTCATGTTCATGGGCTCGTTCATGGCGACATACAGCGTGCCGCTGTCCTCCGGATCAAACTGGAAGGGCATCATTGTATATGTACGCAGGATATCCGGGCGAACCGCCTGTCGGACATCCATGGGGATGGTCATTTCGTAAAGGTGCACCACGGGGGTGCGGGTCAGCGAGGACAGGGCTTCGATGACCTGTTCCTCGGGCAGGATGGCGCGCTCCAAGATCAGCTCGCGGATGGACTTGTTCGTTTCCTCCTGAGCATGACGCAGCTCGTCCGCCTGTTCCGCGGTCAAAAGCTGCTGTTCCAGCAGGTATCGCAGGAGCTTTTCGTTCATGCGCGCCCTCCTTTCTCTTGTTTTTCGGGGCAGAAATTATTTTTGAATCAGTGCTTTTCAAAAGTGTGAGACGACAGACCCGCCAGGCTCTCAAACGCGAATGAGCCGCTGACGCGCCTAACGTCTCTTTTTTTTATGCTCCCCCTCCCCCGGCGGGGCGGAATTGCCCCGCCGGGAAGAGGTGGTCCGAATCATTGCTTTGTCTTACGCTGTCAAATTACTTGACGTTGATGATGAGGTTCGCGCTGGCACTGCGGGTGTTGTAGTTGACCGTCACCTTCTGACCGGCAGGGTCAGCGAAGCTGTTGATGCTCAGCTCGCCGAACTTCTCAATGAGGTTCGCAAGCTCGGTCACAGCCTCGAGAGAGGTCTTGGCATTGCCAAGCGCCGTGAGGTCGTTCTCCGTCAGCGTCACACCGTTGAGGGTGATGCTCGCGCTGTCGGGCAGCAGGTTCTGCGCCTTGGCAACGATCTTGCCGAGGTACTGCGCAACATAAGTGTCGCCCTTGCTGCCGACGATGTCCTTCATGGTCTGGCTCGTGAGCGCGGCGGCAAGCTCGTTCGCGGTCTTGGTCTGGATGCCATTGGCGGCATCGAACTTCAGGCTGTTGAGCAGGTTGATCTTCTCCTGATACTTCGTCTGTTCGGCAGAGCCGTTATTCAGAATATCCGACACATTGATCGCGCCAAGCTTGGCATCCAGCTTTTCGGCGAGCTTTGCCTTGCCCTCGGTCTTGATGGTGGAAACGAGATTCGCCAGAACCGCACCGTCCTTGGCAGCGGCGGTCTTCTCGGCGTTGAAGGTAAGACCCAGTTCCACAAGCGCGCTGTAGATCAGGTAATCCTTCAGATCGGGGTTTTTCGCCAGCATATCCTTCAGCGTAGTGGAGGAATTCAGCGCAGTATCAAGCTCATCGGCTGCCATCTTGACGATCTCACCCTTGAGGGTGGCAACATCGACCTCAGCCTTTATAGCGCCTGCCTTGACCGTGATGGTCTTTTCAGCAAGGATAGCATTGATATCGCCGACCGTCTTGAGATCCAGCGTGATATTGGAGGGCGTAATGGTAGCCGTGGGGTAATTGGAAAGAACCAGCTTAGCCATCGACAGCATCTCGTGGTTGTTCGCCTTATTGACGATCCAAGCCTCGTTGATGTTCTCATCCGCAAGCTTCTCCTTGATCTGCTTCTGGATCAGAGCGTCCACATCGAGCGCGTCGATGTCCTTCTCGATCAGCGGCCACACGGCGTTGATGAGGGCGGTGTTGTCAAGACCCTTGAGGGTGCCGCCGCCGGTGGCAGAGTTAACGAACGTCGTCCAGTTGGTCTCGACCCACTTGTCTGCCTCTGCAAGAAGAGCTGCCTTGAGCGCGTCCTCGGTGGCGTTAGTCAGGGTGATATCGTATTTCTTCAGAGACGTCTCGATCTCCGCATAGATCTCGGGGAGACGCGTCTCCATTTCCTCCTTGACCTTGGCGACGACCTTATCCTTGGTACCGTCGGTATAGGCGAACTGCGCGGCGATCTGGTCGAGGCCGTCGTTATAAGCCTTCTGGATGTCCTTGCTGATGTTGAGACGCAGATAGTTCTCATTGCCCTCGTACTTGTACTCGACGAGACCGTTGCTGTTGAGCTTCGGCGTCACGACCAGCTTATAGTTGTAGGTGTAATTGTCGGTCTTCGCCTTGATATCCGCGTTGGCAGCGGGATCGAAGTTGACCTTCAGCTCGATATTGAAGGTGAAATTATCCGTGTAGGAGGTACCCTGCGCCTTCATCTGCTTGTAGATCTCCTTGGAGATGGCAGTGCCAAGCTCCTTGGCGATCGTGGACTTGGCGGCGGAGAGAGAGGCGCTGCTTGCGCCGACCTGAACGGTGGCGTAGGTCTTGCCGTTGAACACAACGTCCACATTGCCGCAGAGGTAGTTGTTGTTATTGTCGCGGAAGTTCGCCCACAGGCTCTTGCCTTCCTTCTTGAGAAGTTCGACGACCTGCGTCTTGATCTCCTGCAGGGACTTGTTGGTGAGCACGATGCCGGTCTCGGACTCGACAGCGTTCTTAACGCTGGTCAGGAAACCGTCGATATCGTCGGGAGTGGGCTTGCTCGTGGTGCCGGTGATGATCGCGTTGGCGAGCTTGTTCGCCTGCTCGATGGCGGAGACGACCTGACCGTCCTTGACCTCGAGAGCGACGTTCCAAGTGACCTCGCGCTCAGCCTTTTTGTCGCCGGAGGTGAAGTTTGCCTTCACATCCTCGACCTTGACCATGGACTTGACAACGTCTTTGACCTGCTGGAGCTGTGCATCCGTCAGGTACTTGTTGTCCTTGTTGACCTGATCAACGGCGCTGACAACGGCGTTCTTCATGTCGTTGAATCTGTCGTTGACCTGCTTGACGGACTTGAGAACGGCATTGCCGATGAGGTCCTCGGAAACGACCACGGGCGCCTTCGCCTGCCAGACGGCGTACAGGGTGATAATGGGATAGGCAGCGGTCAGCGTGACGGTGCTGCCGGCGGGGTATGTCGCGGTCGTGGCGCTTCTGTCAGTCGACCAGCCCAGGAAGGTGTAACCGTCGCGGGTGGCGGTAGCGGTCACGGGGAAGCTGTAAGTGGTGCTCGTCGTCGTCATGGAGACGGGAGACGCACCGTTCAGCGTGCCGCCGTTGGCGTCAAAATACAGGGCATAGGTGTAGGCGGTCACCGGGGGATTCACCGGGGGATTCACCGGGGGATTCACGCTCGGGGTGTTATCCGGCTTCGCGTTCTGCACGAGGTAAGACATACGGTAGATCACCGCTGCCACCTGCGCACGGGTAGACAGATCGTTCGGGCGGAACGTGCCGTCCTCAAAGCCGTTGACCAAGCCGTGACGCTGGCACTGCTTGACCGCGGCGAGCGCATACGCGGGGATCGCGCTCTCGTCGACCATGACGGAGACGGAGCCGGTCTCGGGCAGAGTCACCTTCCAGGCCTTGCGATAGAGGACGAGGTAACGCTCGATCATGGTGCACATCTGCGCACGGGTGATGGGATCGTTCGGGGCGAACTTGCCGTTGCCCACGCCGTCTACGATCCTGTTGGCAGCCGCCCAGTTGATGGCATCAGTGTACCACTCGCCGGGAGCCACATCGGTGAATGCGCTCTGGCTGCGATCACCCTTCGCACCGTGGAAACGGAACAGGACCGTGACGAACATCGCACGGGTCATGTTATCCGCGGGGGCGAAGGTCTTGTCCGCGACGCCGTTGAAGTAACCCTTCGACGTCACATAGTCTACGAACTGGTAATACCAGTCGGATCTGCTGACGTCCGTGAAATCGTCAGCTTTTTCCGCCAGCGCTGTGGGCACCAGGGAAAAGACGATGCACAATGCCAGCAGAGCACTCAAGATACGCTGCTTTTTCATCTTCTTAACCACTCCTTTTTTTTACTGATGATCTTCGAGTACCGCAAAAGGGTGTCAGCGTTTCCGCCCCAAGCGCTGCTCGCAGCATCCAAAACCTGTCCCTGTCCGGGCGTGCGGATAGACGCACGTACTGACAGTAATACAGTCTACATAAAGTCTATCAGATATTTTCTCTTTTTGCAAGCAGTTCTTGCTTTTTTTTCTATATCCTTCCAGGGGTCTTACATTCGAAAATGAATCGCCGCGAATTGCTCGGACAAGTCTCACGTGAGACCGCCCTATCCTTCTTCAAAACAGGAGAACGCCGGATAGTAGCGCAGCGGGATGGGCTGTCCGAGCGCGGCGGAGCGATTCTTGAGGATCTTGAGCTCCAGCTCGCGGGGGTCCTTGCGCTTTTCCTCGTCGATGTTGAAGCCGGGTCTGCCCGCCCCGCGCGCCTGAAGTCCCATCAGCACGTCGGCGGAGTAGTCGATGCCGCCGGATTCCTTGAAGGCGTTCATGGAGACTTCCAGATTATAATTCTCGCGGTTGAAGGAGGAAATGGCAAGGATGGTCAGCCCGTGCTGGCGCGAGAGCTTTTTCAGCGCGCAGACGATGCGGTCAAGGTTCTGCTTGTCCGTGAAATGGACGTCCACCGGGGCGATGATCTGGAGATAGTCGATGAGCACCACCGGCTTTTGTCCGGTCTCGGCTATGTGGCGCGCGACCTCCGCGCGGATGTAGTCCAGCCCCGTTTCGTGGTCGCCCTCGCGGAAATAGAGGTGCTTTGCATAGGAGGCGTAGCGCGTCTGCGCCAGCTCCAGATGCGCGAGATCCTGCGCACTGTAGCCCGCCCAGCGCCTGCCGTCTAAAACACCGCGCGCGGTCTTGGCAAGGCGGCGGCGCGCGGAGGTGTCGAGCAGGAAGGATTCGCGGGAAACGGAACGAGCCATCAGCTCCCATGTCATCATTTCAAGGGAGAAAATGAGAACGTCGCGCCCCTGCATGGCAAGCTGATCGGCGATCTGCATACAAAAGGCGGTCTTGCCCAGCGAGCTGACCGCGCCGATCACATAAAGTCCGTCGTAAAGTCCGCCATCCAGCGTCTGATCCAGCCCCTCAAAGCCGGTTTTGAGCGCGGGGCGCTTTGCCTGCGCCTCGATATAAGCGCGGAATGCCTCCATCTGCCCCGCGGCGGAGGTCTCGGCATAGGGGGGCGGCTGCTGTGCCTGCCGATTCTCGACCGCCTGCGCCAGAAATCGCGCCGCGCCCTCGCGGTCGGCGCAGAGAAATTCGTTCAGATCCTTGCCGGTGGGAATACCCGGGCAGCGGTACAGCCAGGGGAATTCCTCCGCGAGGGCGGCTGCCCACGTTTCCCCTGCCGCGTCGTTGTCCGTCAGCAGCAGGATGGGCGCGGGCTTTTTGAGTCCGCGCAGGAGTGCGGCTGCTTTTTCGCGGTTGCCCGCGCCGTTCAGCGCGGCGGCCCGATAGCCCAGCTCCTCTGCCGAGAGCGCGTCGAAGGCGCCTTCCAAAAGGAAGACCGGCTCTTCCCCGCCCGCAGTCAGCAGCTCCGGCTGAAAGAGCGGCGAAGGCTGTCCCTTCTCGTTGAGATAGCGCTTTTCCGCGACGGCGCGGCGCACGCAGCGCCCGTTTTCGCATGGCAGCACCACGCAGTCATGCTCAGGGTCGTAGCCAAGGCGGAATCTCGTCACCGTGGCGTCGGAAAGCCCGCGTTTGGCAAAATAATCGGTTTTCCGGCGGTGAGAAAAGCAGCTTTCGGGGTAGGAGGCGGGCAGCGTTTCCCTGCTCAGGCGGTCAGCGGGGCGCGCCTCTCCCGCGTCGCCGTGCCCGTAGCGCTTGCTGGCAAGCGCCAGAGCGTCGTGCGGCGAGGTGAGGTTTTCGTCGATTGCCAGCAGATCGAAGAGATCATAGTCCGCGCCGCAGGCAAAGCAGTGTACTTTCTGCCGCTTTGCGTCGTATCCCATGGAGGGATCGCGGTCGAGATGCTTTGGATTCAGGCAGCGAAAGCGCTTTTGCGGGTCAATGCCCCGGTCATAGAGATAGTCAACGATGCGGGGGCGCAGGTCGTTAAAGGTGTCCGGCATAGGCTCGCCTCCTTTTCTTGTCGTTATTATAGCATAAGACCCCGCGGAGGATGGATTCCCGCGGGGTCTGTAAGATATCTTAAGATATCAATAAGGGGATTTTCGGTAAAAATGGAAAATATGAAAAAAATTAGATGAAACAAATATAAAAGTATGATTCGACAGAAAATATCTGTATAAAAGTTTGAAAAACATGGAAAAATGGCTTGGGTGATTTTGGGTCTCCTGCACGACTTGAGGTCGGCTTTGCACGAAATGAAGTCGTCTTAGCACGGCTCGAAGTCGGAATTGGACAGGCTGTGACCCTCGTTTTTTCCACAGGATGGGCACAGACAGTGGAGAACCTCCGTGAAAAGTAGGCGTTTTGGTGGGAAAATCGGACTTTTGTCGTCAAATTTCCGTTTTTTGTGGATATCTTTTCCACGGATGCTTTGATCTTCGATCTGTATTTTGGAAGTAATTCGAAGAATTCAGACGTGGTTTCGTGCAGTTGCTGAGGGGTCACTGCGTGCTCTGGGGCGGCTTTTTAGCGGGCTTTTTCTTCGCCTCGATCTGCTTGACCGTCTTGTTTTTTTCGATCTGCTGGATGTAGCTCTGCATGGTGGCGTCAATGCCGACGTTCATCTTGCCACCGAGGAAGGTATTGATGTCGTCATAGTCGAAATCCATGTGGATCGAGCCGCCCGAGACGTCCTCGATCTCCTCCACCGCCTTATTGAACGGGCGGATGATCGCCTCGTCATAGTTGCGGTTTTTGACGTCCTCCTTGGTCGGCAGGCCGATGTAGTGGATGATGTCCTGAATTTTTACGCGGAAGCTGCCGTCGTCATCGACGGGCGCTTTCCGCGCGCGGTAGAAGAGATAAAACGCCATGCGGTAGGCATTTTCGCTCAGATGACCCATCCAGTCGGGGATCAGCTGGTAATACTGGGTCAGGAAGTGGCGCACGTTCTCGGCGAAGGAAATGCGCACCTCGCCGGTGTACTTTTTGATGGATGCCTCGGTCGCCAGATGGGTGATATAAAAGGATTCAAAATACTTTTTGAAGGATTCCGCGGTGATCTTCATGCCCGTGATGGACTGCATATCCTTCTTGATCTGGCGATAGGCGGCGTCTCTGGAGCGGAGCCCCGCCCAGTCCATATATTCCTCGATAGTAAAGCTCGCGGTGCTGTTGCGCCAGTTGTCGCTGTTGCCGCGCATCAGGGTGTAGATCAGCAGGCGGTGCGCCGTCCAGGAGAGATTTTTCGTGTATTCCGCGACGGCCTCAAAGATGATGGTCATTTCGTAATCCTTGTTGCGGTAGCGGATGTTCTGGTTGCCGTAGGCGTCAGGCTCGGAATAGGTCACGGTGATGCCGTTGGAGGAGGGATGAAATTCCCTGCCGCGCTTCATATTCGCCCAGACGCCGCAGATGAAATAGGTGGCGGGGCTGTTGCCCAGCACATCGTATTCCTGCACCCTCGCGGTGACGGTCTTATCAAAAATATCCAGCAGCGTGGCGGCGAACGTGACGGTCTCCGACGCGCCGATGGACACCGCCTCTGCCACCGCCTCCGGCGAAGACAGATCGTGTGTCTGAAGATAACTGTCCATCAGGGGATAAATGTCGCCGAAGTCAAAGACGTTCATCTGATTTTTGAACTTTCTGGGGTGCTCTTTTTCCAGCGGCTTCAGCTTGTTGTATGTATCCAGCATCTCCTGAAACTGTTCGGATTCCAGAAAACGCAGGGGGGTGTCCTTCAATTGCTCTGCCGGTTCGGGGAACTGGGACATGGTGCGACCCTCCTTTTGCGAAAAGATTGCTTTTTTAGAAGCTTAGTATAGCATAAGTTGAAAAAAAGGGAAAGAAAAAGTTTTTTTCGCAAATCGCGAGGAAAATATTCTCATCGCTCGGACAGGTCTCACGTGAGACCTGTCCGAGCGGCGCGTTATTTGTCCGTCAGCAGCGGCTGCCGTTGATGATCTTTCGGATCTGGCGCTCGCTAAGGCGGAATTGGGCCGCGAGACTTCGGTAGTTAGAGCCATTAAACAGGGCGCGAATGTCCCGATCGCGGGCGCCGCGCTCCAGCGATTCCCGCTTGGGAACGTACAGCGTTTGTCCGCCGCACAGCAGCGTCAGGTGGACGAACGCCTCCATACCGATGGTGTCCACGATGTCTCGGTACTCCTCCGGGATATCGTCCGTGCGGATGTGGCGGGCAGGGGGGATGCAAGTGGTAGACATAACATTTTTCTCCTCTCTGAAATCAGGTGTGAAACAGGACGAATTCCTAAGTCTCACGTGTGACTTGTCCGGCTTTGTCCAAAGAACTGTTTCTACCATTCAGCGCCGCCGAGGGAGGCGTTGTATCCTTCGGTCGAACAGAGCGGAAAATTTATTCCTTTTCGCGAGAGAATATCGCTTGTAAAAACAAAGAGAAAATTGTCCAAGTGTCGCCGCTGCCGTTCTGAGCTTTTCCGGAGTGATGAGAAAAAGGGCGGAAGACCGACTTGGAAACGTGCAGTTCGCTGTGTGTAATTTTCGGAATTCCGACGTGCTCTCGTGCATGATGTTTTAGGCAGATGTTTGGGAAAGTACGACTTGAAAACGTGCAGATGAGAAGAAAATCAGTTCCAAGAGATTGGATATCGGCGCGTGATTAAAACACCAGATGTAGTGAATTTGGACAAGTCTCACGTGAGTTTTTGTGGGAAGGCGTTCCGATTTCGGCAAGAAATCGAAAGAAGTCTGCACGAAACCAAGTCGGAAATCAGCTGGAACAGGGAAGCGTGGGTGCACGAAACTAAGTCGGAATTCGTCGAAGGCAGGGGAGAGCGCTGCACGAAATCGAGTCGGAATTCGTCGGGGAAAGGGGAAAGCGGGCGCACGAAACCAAGTCGGAATTCGTCGAGAAGATGGAGGAGATGCCGCACGAAACCGAGTCGGAATTCGGCGAAAGCAGGGGAAAGGCGCTGCACGAAACCGAGTCGGAATTCGGCGAAAGCGGGGGAAAGGCGCTGCACGAAATCAAATCGGATTTCACCGGAGCGATCACTGCTGATCGGGGCAGGGGAGGGGGAGGCCTTTTTTTCCCGGTGTGGCGTAAAGCCCTTCGCGCAGAAGATGACCATTTACCTCAAATTGAGATCGTTGCGATGGTCGGTGCGTTCTATCGCCTGCTTGACATGGTGCACGAATTTTCAATGCTGCGCACGCGCTCGGCGTGGAGGCAAAGGAGATCGCGCAGTATGCCGACAGATGTATGTTCTGTGTGTCCGAGGATTTTGGCGCGCCGATCGGCTCACTGGTCTGCGGGAGCAAAGAATTCATTTATGAGCTTCGCCAGACGCGCCGCCTGCTCGGCGAAGATCTGCGCCAGGGCGGCGCTGCCGCTGCCCCCGCGATCTATGCGCTGCGGCACAACATTCTCCTTTTGAACGAGGATAACCGCCGAGCGGAGAAGCTTGCCGAGGCGATTCATGGCTTGGACGAGACCCGCGTTCGTCGGGTGTTCCATCTGGGAATTTCTGAAGAGGACTACGGTAAGGACAATTCAGATCTTCAAGACCGTTGACTGCGAAATGACGCAGTAAACGGCAGAGCGCAAGGATAAGAGCGATCCCCGAACCGGTCTGACAATGAACGGTTCGGGGATCCTTTTGTATTTATGGACTTGGCGGGCTTTACCGGGGGAGGGGAGGGAGGTCGGCTGCTTTTTTGCTTTTTCAGTATTGCGATGCGCTCCCGCGCGCGTTACGACGGAAGTTCGTGCTTAAGGTTGCGAAGATGCAGATAGACCGTGTTCTTTGAGATCCCCAAACTGGCGGAGACATACACGACTGCGTCCTTGATGTTGAAGATGCCCTGTTGGTAGAGCTGGCGGATGATCTCCTTATTGCGGTTGGTGGAGGGAATATTCGGCGATGCAGAAACGCTCTCTCTCGCCTTTGCCATCGCGGTGGAGATGACCTCATCAATGTCGGCATTAAAGCTCTCGGTCTCTCGGGATATGGTCAGGTCGGAGGTGGTGGGGAGGAATGTGGAGATGAACTGCGAAAACGGCACATCACACTGGAAGTTCATACAGACGAGTCCGATGATGCGCTCCCTCTCGCCGATCACCGGGATCGTCACAGATTTAAGAGTGCGCCCCTCTCTCCTGTTGAAGTAGACCATGGAGTGCGGGGCCTGGCTTTTCTGAATATCGTGCAGCATGGAGAGTGCCAGGTCGGTGATCGGCGCGCCCACCTCACGCTTGGTGTAATGACCGTTGATGATTTTAATTACAGAGTGGCTCAGCTCCTCCAGACTGTGGAGCACGATCTCATAGCTGTCGCCAAGATAGAGCGCGAGACCGTCCAGCATGTATTGGTAGGATCGAAGGATCTCACGATCCACTTCTGTCAGCTCAAATTTTTTTGGTGCCACAGGTTTTTATCCTTTCTTGAACAAATCTTTTCTCTATTATACCGCCCAAAATGGCAAAGTGCAACAAAAACATAATAAAAATTAATGCAAATGAGATAATTTAACGTGAATGAGAAAAAAACTATTGACTAAATTATAATTCATTGATAAGCTAAAGTTAACCTGACCGGCAGCCTATTTCATATGTGTGTGCTGGGCTGTCAGGGCAAGAAATACTATGCCGCGCCAGCGGCAGGATGGGAGACAATTTATGGAAAAAATCGAAACGACTCAGGCACCGGCCGCGATCGGCCCCTACTCTCAGGCAGTTTGCATGGGCAGGGCGGTGTTTACCTCCGGTCAGATCCCGGCTGTTCCCGAAACCGGCGTTATTCCTGAGGGCATTGAGGCGCAGGCGCACCAGTCCTGCAAGAATGTGGCCGCCATTCTGACCGCTGCGGGCAGCAGCATGGAAAAGGTCGTCAAGACGACCTGCTATCTGGCGGATATGGCGGACTTTGCCACCTTCAACGCCGTTTACGAGCAATACTTCACCCAGAAGCCCGCGCGCTCCTGCCTGGCGGCGCGTGCGCTCCCCAAGGGCGTGCTGTGCGAGATCGAAGCGATTGCAGAGATCGACACCTGAAAATGACCTGATAAACCATATTTTATTTGAAGGAGGAAATTACAGTGAAAGCAAAGAAAGAACTGTCCACGGGGCTGGCGTTGCTCGGCTTCCTGCTGCCGCTTGCGGTATTGCTGACCCTCATTTTCCAGGGCGTGAGCATCATGCTCGGCCTGACGGCGGCGATCTGCGTGGAGGGTCTCTTCGGCATCTACCTCGGTTACTCCTGGGATGAGCTGGAAGAGTCTGCCATGAAGGGCATCGGCCGCGTCAACCAGACCGTGATTGTGATGATCCTCATCGGTATGCTCATCGGCGTGTGGATTTCCGCCGGCAGCGTGCAGACCATGCTCTACTACGGCGTGAACCTCATCAACCCGAAAATTTTCCTGCCGATCGCTTTCATCATCTGCATCATTACCTCCATCGTCACCGGTACCTCCTGGGGCACCGCGGGCACGATGGGCATCGCACTGATCGGTATCGCGCAGGGCCTCGGCGTTCCTGTTGAGATGGCGGCAGGCGCTATCATCTCCGGCGCGCTGGTCGGCGATAAGCTCTCCCCGCTGTCCGATACCACGCTGCTGGCCTCCGCGACCTCTGGCGTCAAGCTGTTCGACCACATCACGTCCCTGCTTTTCGTGACCGTTCCCGCCTCGCTCATCTCCATCGTGGTGTATGGGCTGCTGGGGATGCGCTACGCCTCGGGCGATGTTGACCTCTCCGCCGTGAAGGTCCTCTCCGACAGCCTGCTCGGCTCCTGCCATGTCAGCGTGCTGATGCTGGTGCCGCTCCTGTTCGTTCTGGTGCTCTCCGCCATGCGCAAGCCCACCATCCCAGTCTTTGCAGGAGGTCTGGTCATCGGCTGCATCTGGGCGATGGTCTTCCAGGGGGCTTCCCTGAACGATGTGATCTCCGCCGCCATCAACGGCTTTGTGAGCGCAACCGGCAATGCGGATGTGGACAAGCTCCTCTCCCGCGGCGGCGCCCTCAGTATGGCGGAAACGATCTTCCTGTGCATCGGCGCGGGTATGTTCTCCGGTATTTTTGAGCGCACCGGCGTGCTCCATCGCCTGATGGACAGCCTGTGCAAGGTCGTCAAGTCTGTCGGCGGTCTGGTGCTTTCCCTGACCGTGACCGGCATTGTGCTGATGTTTGGCGGCGCGGGTCAGTCCTGCACCCTCAGCCTTCCCGCCATCGCGTTCAGAAACGCGTTCGACGATATGGACGTCAATCCCTGCGTCATGTCCCGCACGCTTGAGTGCACGGGAACCGTGCTCGGCTCCATCGTGCCCTGGGACGCCTCTGCCATCCTGTATACGGGTCTGTTCGGCGTGTCCGTCGCCCAGTATCTGCCCTTCAACCTGATCGCGCTGCTCTCTCCCATTCTCGCGGTCGTCACGGCGTTTATCGGCTTCGGCGTGTTCAAGAGCAATGAGACGGTGCATTTCACGCTCAAGTGCAAGAAGTACGACAAGCAGACCGGCAAGCCCCTCTAAGGAGTGCGCATATGACAGGAATCGAACTGGAAGCTGCCCTGACAGCCTTTCCGCGCAGCAGGCTGTGCGATTTTGCTACCCCTGTGCACCGTCTGCCGCGTCTGGAGCGGAAGCTGAATACCTGCCCGCTCTACATCAAGCGCGATGACCTCAACGGCGTCGGCTCCGGCGGCAACAAGGTCCGTCCGCTTGAATACCTGCTGGGCGAGGCACAGGCGCAGGGCTGCGATGTGGTGATCGCCTCCGGGCAGGAGAACTCCAACTTGTGCTCTATCGCCGCATCCGCCTGCTGCCGGCTGGGGCTCAAGTGTATTCTGGTGCACAACAACGATCAGCCCACGCGCCTTGCGGGCAACGTCCTGCTCAACAAGCTCTCCGGCGTGGAGGAGCACTATGTGGGCCCCATCCCGGAAAAGGAACGCAATGTCTATGTGGAGGAGCTGACTGAGCGCTTGCGTCAGGAGGGGAAAAAGCCCTTTGTCGTGGAAAATGGCGCGACCTCCGTTCATGCTGCCGTCGGCTATTTCCACCTGCCGATCGAGCTGGTGAATTCTCCCGCCGGCGCGCAGATCCACGATCTGTTCGTCCCCGGCGGGAACGGCGGAATGGCAGCGGGCATCGTGTACGGCACAGCCCTTCTGGGTGCACCCTTCCATGTGCACGTCGTCTCCGTGGAGAACACGAAGGAGGAGCTTGAGAGCATACTCGACGATCTTTTCCGCGGATTGGAGCGCTACACCGGCCTTACGCCTCCTGTTCCCATCTCGTCCGTCATGACCGTTCACGGGCAGTACCGCGGCGACGGCTGGGGAATTCCCACCGAACAGTCGGACGCGATGATCGAGCAGATGGCACAGTTGGAGGGCGTGCTCCTTGAGCGCATCTACACGGCCAAGACGGCTTGGGGTATGTGCGATCTGCTCCGCCGCGGCGAGGTAAAAAGCGACGGTGCGTGCCTGGTCCATTCGGGCGGCTTCGCCTCTCTCTTCTACCAGTACGGATAAAGGTACAGACACCTCAAAAGGCAATAGAGAAGTCTCTTTTGACCGGCAGCACGACTTGCACAGTGCTGCCGGTCAAGCCTGTTCAGGGGCAGGCGCAGCACACGTTTTTCCGCGCAAAGGTCATAATTCCAAGGCATTTTCTGAAATTCGGCGTATCGTGCTGCAAAAGCGGCGTTGTCCAGAGAAGAAAAAAATCCGACGCATTTGCGTCGGATTTTTTTGTATAGGACTCGTTTTGGGCGGTTTTTGTTTTCCGTAAGTCAGTCGTCCAAAACCATTTTGAGCGTCTCCACGGTGCGGCGCAGCTCCTCCAGATTTTCAAGGCAGGTGTCAAGCTTTTTCCTGGCGGTGTCCTTGTCCACGTCCGTGCTGAGATCCAGCTCCTTCAGTTGGGCGATGCTGCGCCGGACCGATCTTCCGAAGGAGTCGACCGTCCGCAGGGGGTTGGCGCTCTGGGCGGGCTTTGCCGGGGGAGGGGGGAGCTCGGCCGTCTTTGCCCATGCGATGGCGCGGTGCACCAGCGCGGGCAGGTCGCCCTTGGCGTCGTTCCGGGCAACGTACTCTTCCACGGCGGGTTGCAGGTGCATATTCTTCTGGCGAGCCAGCTCATAGGCGTCGGTCATGGTCATCTGCCCGTTTTCCGCCCACGCGGTAACGGTCTCATCCAGATTCAGAAGATCCAGATACCGTTCCACGGTGGCGCGGCTCAGATCGACCTGAGATGCCATCAGCTCCGACTGCTCCTTCACATTATCGGGGAGCCCGCCCTCTTCCGCCAGCGTGCTGCGCAGGGTCTCCAACTGGCGCGCCATGTCGAAGGCGGAGATGTTCCGGCGGTGGATGTTGGCGCCCATCAGCGCCCGCAGCTCGGAAAGCTTACTGTCGTAATGGCGGATCTTGCAGGGCACGGTGGCGCGGCCCAGCTTTCGGGAGGCGTGGACGCGCCGGTGACCGCTGATGATGCGGTAACGGCCTTCCGTGTCCGACGGGGTGACGATGATATCCTCCAGCAAGCCGTCCTTCTCCATGGAGTGCATGGTGGAGAGAAATTCCTCATCCTCCGCCATGGAAAAACGGTTCAGGGGGTTATCCTCCAGCGCGTCCAGCGGGATCTGGTGGGTGAATTCACCGTTCACGGCGCTGGCATTGGCAGTGGTCTTTTGCAGCGTGGAGAAAATGGAAGGATTCTTCTTGCTCGCCATTCATCAGCCCCCCATTCTTTCAAGCATTTCGTCGCACAAAGCGGCATAGTCGACAGTCGCGGCGCAGCGGGGAGAGAAGAAGCAAAGGGGCTGGAGCGCCAGAGGCGCTTTTTTGACGTCAATATTCTTGCGGATGAAGGTGCGGAACGCAAGATCGGGCAGCATGGCAGGGAAGTGGGAGATCATTTCCTTATCGAGACTGGAGCAGACCTCCACCGCCGTCATAAAGATGCCCAGCACGCGAATGTCGGGGTTGGCGATCTCGCGGACGGACTGGATGGTTTCCAGCATCACGTCATAGCCCTCGATGGAGTTCTTGTCCACCTTGATGGGGATGAGAACATACTCAACGGCGACCAGCACGTTGATGTTAAAAAGGCTTTCGAGAGAAGGGGAGCAGTCGAAGAATACAAAATCGTATGTATCGGGAAGCTGCGGCAGCAGGCGGCGCAGGGTGGTGTCCCTGCCGAAGGGCATTTCCTGCATGGCTGCCAGCGCCGGCGCCAGCAGACCGCCGCCACGGATGAGATCCAGATGCTCGATACTGGTGTGGCAGATGGTGTCCGCCAGGACGGCGGTTTTGGATACGATCACGTCGGTCAGGGTGAAGGGGGACACGTCCGTCAGTTGGAGGTTGCTGGTGGCGTTGCCCTGAGTGTCCATGTCCACGATGAGAACCTTCTTGCCGCGGCGAACCAGCTCGCCCGCCAGATTGATGGCGCTGGTGGTCTTGCCGGTGCCGCCCTTCTGGTTCATGACAGCGATCGTTTTCATAACTGGCTCCCTCCGTTCTTTTCCAGCTCCTCAATGCTGGCGACCTGCTCCAGCACGCTGTCCAGGATCAGCTGGCTCATGCTCATGTGCAGCTTGGCGGCAGCCATCTTGATGCGTGCCCGCTCGTCCTCCGTGGCGTAGACCAGCAACTTGACCTTCTTTTCCTGTTCCATCGACAAGACCTCCGTTCGTGCGTTGTTTGATGTCGGTATCTGAAAGTTTCGGTAGGATCGTTTTTGCGGCTGCGGACAGTCCCACAGCGATCGTTCATTGAGGATATTATGACATTATAATGTCATGCCGTCAAGAGGAGAATGGTCGAAATGATGTCATAAAGAAAAAATTTTTACTGCATATTGATGGCGTGTCGTGATTCTGAGAGTTAGGTCGGAAGCGTTCTTCCAAAATTTGATGAATAATAGAAGAATAGGGGGGAGCAAATATGATTTATTTCAAAGATTGGGAGATCTCACACGACGGCAGTATTCTGGCACGCCAGTACGACCATCTTTCCCGTGTGCTGCTGGTGCGCGGCACGCCGCAGGGGTATGACTGGGAGATGCGGGTACGGAAGGGGGACTGGTACGAGACCATTCCCCTGAGCCCCATGGAAGGGGACGTGGGCTGTGTGCTGACGGAAAAGCATCTGGCGCTGTGGGGCTGGTACAGCCTGCAGCTGGTGGGAACGCTCCGCACCGACGGCGTGACCGTACAGCACAGCAATGTGATCAGCGTTTTTGTGGCGGAAAGTCTTACAGACGGGGATTGGCCGGCCTCGCCCAGCGAGTTCACCCGGTTGGAGTCCAATGTTCGGGAGATGAATGGTCACCCGCCCATCCCCGGTGAAAACGGCTTTTGGATGCTGTGGGAACTGGATAGCCACAGCTACAAGGAGAGTGCTTTCCCACTGCCGAAGGGACTGGATGGCGTAAACGGCAAGGATGGCGTAAACGGCAAGGACGGCGTAAACGGTAAGGACGGGACAGACGGAAGAAATGGGACAGACGGCAAGGACGGCGTGGACGGCAAAACGCCGATTCGCGGCGTGGACTACTGGACCGAGGACGATGTAAGCGCCATGCGGGAATACATCGACGGACGGCTGGGGGTGGTCGAAAATGGCACTTACTGACAAGCTGACGGCGATCGCGGACGCGATCCGCGCGAAAAACGGCGGCACGGACAAGCTGACGCTTGCGCAGATGCCGGAAACCATCGCAAATATCCAGACCGGGACGGACACGGGCGACGCGACGGCGGAGGCGGGCGATGTGCGCAAGGGCAAGACCGCCTACGCCAAGGGGCAGAAGCTGACCGGCACGCTCGAAGAGAGCGGGGGCGGCAGCTCCGCTTATGTGGTCGGCGCGCCGGTATTGTTCACGCTCACCGGCTGGGACACCGCCGAGCAGGGGACGACCTACACCTTGACCGCCGAGGGCTACAAGATCGGCGAAAACGGCGTGCAGCTCGGTCTGCCGTCCGATTCCTCTACCGTCAACACGCAGGCGGTGATCGCAGCGGCGCTGACCGTCGTGAACACCGCTGTTACCGCTCCGAACAAAAAAGAGGGGACGGTGGGCTTCACCACCATCACCATTTCCGCTGTGAACGCGCCGAGCCGGGAACTGACCGTCGCCATCTTCGGGCTTGAAGAGGCGGAACGTGTCACGGTGACGGAGCCCGTCATCGAGGGCATCTCCGTGCCGGTTGCGCGCAAATATCCCGCGAAGGTCGTCCGGGAGGGCAGACAGTTCGCCGGCACGGTCGCGTGGTCGCCGAGCGCTGTGGCATTTAACTACGCTACGGTCTACACGGCGACCATCACGCTGAAGGCAAAGGTCGGATATACATTTGACGGCGTGGCGGAGAACTTCTTCACGGCAGCGGGCGCGGCGAGCGTCAGCAATGCTGCGAACAGCGGCGTTGTGACCGCCGTTTATCCGGCGACCGCCGAGAAGGGGGCGAAATCGTGAACCGGCTGAACCATGTTGCGGTCATCGCCGACGGAAACGGACGCTGGGCGGAGCAGCGCGGTCTGGAGCGCTCCTTGGGGCACGAGCAGGGCTTGAACAAGGTGGAGGACATGATGCACTGGTGCGTGGACATGGGCATTCCGGCCCTGTCTGTCTACTGCTTTTCGTGGGAGAACTGGAATCGGCCCAAGGAGGAGGTGGACGCGCTCTTTTCCATGGCGAACCGGTATTTTGAACGGTATCGGGAATTTGCGGCAAACAACATCCGCGTGCTCATCTCCGGGACGGACAAGCGCGTTCCGCCTGAGAGCATCGAAAAAATGGAGCGCATCCAGCGCGAGACCGCCCACTGTGACGGCCTGACGCTGAACCTGTGCTGCAACTACTCCGGGCGGATGGAGATCGTGGACGCCGTTGCCAAGGGCGCGCGGACGGAGGAGGAGATCACGGCGGCGCTGTATCAGGATCTTCCCGAGCCTGACCTCATCATCCGTACGGGCGGCTTTCAGCGGCTCTCCAACTTCCTGCTGTGGCAGTCCGCCTATTCAGAGCTTTACTTCACCGAAACGCTGTTCCCGGACTTTTCCGTGGGCGAGTTCCGCCACGCGGTCAAGATGTACGGCAGCATCAGAAGAAAGCGGGGCAAGGTATGAGCTATACATCCAATCAGTACAAGTATCTGCTGCTGAAGCGGCTCCAGCGGCATTTTTCCATGGGCAACGCCTACGACAGGGCGTATACACAGAGCTTTTTCTGGGAGCTGTTCGACGATTCCGTGACCGTTACGGAGGAGGCCTATCAGAACTTCTGCCGCCTGATGGACGACGAGCTCGCGCTCTGCGCGGAAAAGGGCTGGTATACCTGCAACAGCATTCCGCAAAAAGACATAAAAGAGCATGGGCTTTTGCTCACAAAGGCGTTCGCGGAGATCGGCGTCACGCTGAAGATCGGATTTCCCTCGATCGAGGAGGGGACGGCGACCTTCACAAAACCGAATGGCGCGGTCATGGTCTACACGGTCTCGCCGGGAAACAGTGCGGGCTTCAACTATTTCTACATCAACGCAAGGGCGGGCACGGAGTACCAATATGCCGCAGCGTCGGCGCCTGCCTACAATATGCAGGGGATGGACGTGCCGGAGGAGCTGGGAAACCCGAAGATCGCTGGCCCCGGGACATATTGGAGCTACAACGCGGGCACGAAAACGGTGACCGTTTCCGGCGACGGGGCCTACGCGGGTGCGGCGAAGGACGAGCAGCTTGGCAGCGGGCTGTATCATACGGTGATCCTCGGCGCGAACGTTTCCCGTCTGCTGAAGGAGTGCGTGATCCCCGGTGCCTCGGCGCTGGTGCTGCTGCGGCCCTCGGACGCAGGCTTTGCGGTCGACCCGCAGTTCAACCGCAGCGAGAAGCTGAACGTTTACACAGACTGCACTGCCGCCATTGAAGCGATGAAAGCGGTGGAAAAGCCGGAGAACATCACGCTGCACAGCTTGTCGGAGTGGGACGGATAGGAAAAAGGGGCGCTTGGCGCGCTATGCGCTATGCGCCCCTCCCCTATATTGAACAAAAATTTGATTTTGTTCAATTATTCGACCGTGTTCCCCTCCGCGCGATCCTATAGAACGCCCATGGTCGGAGACGCGGAAAATCAGGTGCTTGTTGTATCTGTTGTTTTCTGCTATACTATATCCAACTTTTTGCGGTGTGGAGGTGTCAGCCCGATGACGGATACGGAACAGAGCTTATTGGCCCTCCTGCGCCGCGCGCTTTTTGGACAGGATACGCCGCTGCCGCCGGATGTGGACTGGCAGCGTGTTTTTGAGGAAGCCGTCAGCCACAGCGTTCATTTGCTGGTCTATGACTGCCTGACGGAACAGGAGCGAGCTGCCATCCCAAAGGAGACAGCCGCCCCCTGGCGGCAGGAGGTGCTCTCCGCCATGTGGTATAACGAGCAGCTCCTCGGCGAACAGCAGGAGGTGCTGAAGGCACTTTCAGGGCTCCCCTGCGTGATCTTGAAGGGCAGCTCCTCTGCCGCGTGTTATCCCCGGCCGGAGCTGCGCTGCGCCGGAGACATTGACCTGCTGCTCTTCCCCGCCGATGTAAAAAAAGCGGAGGCGATCCTCTGCGCCGGGGGCTATTGTCCGCCGGAGGACAACCATCCCTTCCATCGCTCCATGCATCGGGAGCAATTTCTCGTGGAGCTGCACTTTGAGCCGCCTGGTATCCCTTTGGGCGCCAGCGGTGCGCCTTTGCGCGAGTATTTCCAGAATGCTGCGGGAGAAGGGATCTTTCGCGGCGGTCTTCCCGTCCTGCCGCCGGAACGTCAGGCTGTCTTGCTGCTGCTCCACAAGCTGGAGCATATCACGAGCAGCGGTCTGGGGCTTCGGCAGCTCTGCGATTGGGCGGCGTTTGTCCATTGTGATATGACGCCGGAGCGTTGGGAGGCTCTGCTGCCAAAGCTGTCCCGATTCGGACTGCTTCATTTCGCGCGGGTCGTCACCCGCATCTGCGTGGAGGAGCTTGGCCTGCCGCGGGAGGATGCCCCGTGGTGCATGACCGCGGATGAGGCGCTGTGCCGCGCGCTGCTTGCGGATATCCTGCGCACCGGGAACTTCGGCTGCAAGGAGGAGCGCTACGGGCAGCGGCTCTTTACCGATGGGCGGGCGGAAAATCGACTGGTCAGCTTCCTCCGCACGGGCGTGGAGACCTGCTATACCCATTGGCCTGCCTGCAAGGAGCATCCCCTCCTGCTGCCTGCCGCGCCTGCCGTGTTGGTGCTGCGCTACCGTGAGCAGAGAAAGACGGGAAAACGTCCGCCGTTTCGCCCCCTTGCCGCGTACCGCAGCGCCGGGGAACGTCAGAAGCTTTACCACGCCCTTCGCCCCTTTGAACCGGAGGACGCGGGATAGAACGGAATAGAGGGAGGCTGCGCTTCACAAGCGCAGCCTCCCTTTTTGGCATGGAATTACCCTTCGTTGAGCAAAAAGTCCAGCGCCTTTACGATTTTGATACCGTCCACGTCGCTGATGAGGTCGCAGTCCATGGCAATTACGATCTTCTCGTAATTGTCCTGCACAGCTTGCAGCGGCGCAAGCTCCCGTGCGCGGGTTTCGGGGGCGTTCATGTTGTCAGTGACTTGGATATACTTTTTCTCGTTCATCTTCGTTGCGATGAAGTCGATCTCCTTTTCACCAACCTTGCCGATAGCCACCTCATAACCACGCCGCAGCAGTTCAAAATAAACGATGTTTTCCAGAATGTGTCCCACATCGCCGCCACGATTGCCTAACAGATAGGTACGGAGGCCGGGATCGACGATATAGTATTTGCCCAGCGTCCGCAGATAGTCCTTCCCCTTGATGTCAAAACGCTTGACCTCATAAAAGATATAGGACTCCAACAGTGCATCAATGTAGGCAGAGATGGTCTGCACCGCAGGCTTGGTCTTTCTGCCATCATCCAACAGGCCCTCGCTGACAAGGGTGCGCCCGATGGACGCCGCCGAGGTGTTGTTGCCGATGTTGTCAGCCAGAAATAGAATGATCTTGCGGAGCAGCAGCGCGTCGGTAACGGCCCGCTGTTCTTTCCGTTTGCCGCGTTCCAGAATGTCCCGCACGACCACAGCGGAATAAATGCCGTCCAGCAGCATATTGGCGCGCTCCTGATCCAGCTCCGCCTCGGCCAGCGCCGGCATACCGCCAAACTGTGCGTAGGCTTCAAACAGGTCGCGCAGCTCATACGCTTCGCCGTCTTTTCCCTTGGCGCGCTGTTTTATCGTGCCGTTGGGGGATTTGTACTCCTCCAGCAAATAGCCGTGGAAGTCCAAAAACTCGCGGAAGGACAGCGGCAGCATCTTGATCTCCACATAGCGTCCGGACAGATACGTGGACAGTTCGGAGGACAGCAGGTAGGCGTTGGAGCCGGTCACATAAATGTCGCAATCCAGATCCACACGGAAGGAATTCACGGCATCCTGCCAGTCCCGAACCTTCTGCACCTCGTCTAAAAACAGGTAAAGCCGCTTACCCTTGGGGGCTCGTTCCATCACATACTGATAAAGCTGCTTGCTGTCCATATCGGCAAACTGCATGGACTCAAAGTTCATCGAGAGGATCTGTTCCTCCGTGACGCCCTGTTCCCGCAGATGTGCCATCATCAATTTCAGCAGGCTGGATTTGCCGCAGCGCCGGATTCCGGTCACGACCTTGATGACCTCCATATCCTGAACGGAAATGAGCTTATCAAGGTACTGCGATCTGTTTTTTAATTCCATGATCCTGTCACCACCTTGAAACCATGATAGCACATCTACGGCATTAAGTAAAGTTTTTAACATCAATGTGAATAACTTTTTTCTTGTCGAAATTATTCACATCAATGCTACTTTTGCCGAGCCTGCGCCCCGCGGTATCGCCGCCTCACGCGCTGCGCCTGAGACGCAGCAGATTGGTTCGGGCGACGAGCTTGGACTTGCGCGGGTACGGGATGCACTGCATTGCGGTGTTCACTGCCTCGCGGCTCCCCACGAGGATGACCTCCTTCCGCGCTCGCGAGATCGCGGTGTAGAGCAGATTGCGATACAGCATTTTTGCAGTCGCCGTGCTCACCGGCATGAGGATGGCGTCATACTGGCTGCCCTGACTTTTATGCACCGTCAGCGCATAGGCGAGCGCAAGGCGCGGTGGGGGCGCGTCGTCATTGGCAGCGCCGTATTTCTCCATACAGTCGATCTGCCAGGTCTTCAACGTTCCCCTGACCGCAAGCGTGGCGATACGGTGGGGCTTCTCTCCGCGAATATACAGCACGCCGACATCGCCGTTGCAGATGTTGTAATAGGAGTTATTCTGCGTAACGATGACACGGTCGCCGTCACGGAATGCTCCCCATCTCTGCTTTTCCGCTGTCAGCGGGTTGACTTCATTTTGCAGGCGCGTGTTGAGCGCCTGTACGGAAAAGTCGGTTTTGGTCTTCACCGGAGAGAGGACCTGAATGCTCTCTCCCGCCCGGTAGCGCCGCGCAGCCTCCTCGCACAAAAGATCGGGAATGATCTTACTATCCGCGGAAAGCAGACGAAAGCTGTCATCCCATTGCAGTTCCCGCTCATCGCTCAGCTTCGGGAAGTCCACGACGTTCTGACGCAGCGCCGCGGCGTCCGCGCTTTGGCGGTACTGCTGCTCCAGACGGAGCGAGGGGACGCCGAGCGTCAGTAGGTCGGAAAGGACGTTCCCTGCCCCAACGGACATCAGCTGATTCGGATCGCCGAGCAGGACGACGCGGCAATTCCTGCGAACACGGTTGAGGATACCGGCGAGCATCTCCAGCGACACCATCGACGCCTCGTCGACAACGACCAGTCCGGTGCGGATCCAGCAAACGGCGTCCAGAAAGTTTGCATCCGGGACCTTCCCCAGTGCGCCGTGGACCGTGCGCGCCTCGATCCCGATGCGCTCGGTGAGGTTGCGCGCAGCCTTGCCGGTCGGGGCGGCGAGCACATATGCCTCGGAACTGTCAACGCTCCCTCTGAAACAGTGTACAATGGCTTCAATGAGCGTGGTCTTGCCGCTGCCGGCGCCGCCGAGGATGACGGCGAGGCGGCTGTTCAGCGCCAGACCGATCGCCTTGCGCTGCTGCTCGCTGAGAAGTATGTCCCCGGCGCGGAGCTCCTTCGGGATCTCCATGACCGGCAAAGCCGGGTCTTTAAGGATGTCAGCGAGCTGCTCCGCCGCAGTCACCTCATAGTCCCACGTCCGCTGGGCATACAGATGACACCCCTCCTGATGGAGGAAGGCGGCTTGCAGCAGGAGAGATTTATCCGTGTAGAATTGCTGTTTGGTGAGGTCAGGTCTCACCGTCTTGCTGACGCGGAACAGGATCTCATCCGTGCAGTACAAAGAGGGGCTGTCCATGCTCAACGGCACGATCACCGTTACCGCAATGGGTCTGCTCGCGCTTTACGAAAGCGTTATCACCATGCAGAACGTCGAAATCGCGGGCGCGCTTTGCTATGAAGCGCTGCGCGGCACCGACCGCGAGCTTGACCCCCGCATTCACGCGGCCAAGAAGCACGACGAGCAGATCGCGGCGGCGAGCAATCTGCGCCGCATGCTCTCCGGCAGCGAGATCGGCGAAAAATACCGCAATTCCAAGGTGCAGGACGCCTATGTCATGCGTTCGATGGCGCACATTCACGGTGCGGCAAAGAAGCTTATCAGCGAGGCCTATGAGGTCATCGTCAATGAAATGCACTCCGTCAGCGACAACCCCGAGATCTTTGCCGAGGGTGAGGACGACGGCGTTGCGCTGATGTGCGGTAATTTTGACGGCAGCTTCGTCGGCTCCCACGCCGATATGCTGGCAATGGCCGCGGCGATCGCCGGCAATCTGGTCGAGCGCGGCACCGACCGTATGGTCAACCGCAATCTCAACGACGGTCTGCCCGCCTTCCTTGTCTCAAACCCCGGACTCAATAGCGGCTTCATGATCCCGCAGTACACCGCCGCCGGTCTGATGAACGAGATCAAGCATCTCGCCGTTCCCGCAACGATTGACTCCATTCCCACCTGCGCCGGTCAGGAGGATCCTGTTTCGATGGGCTACTACGCGTCGAAGAAAGCGCTCATGGGCGTGAAGAAGCTTCAGTATGTCACCGCCATCGAAATTTATGTCGCGCTGCAGGCAATGGACTTCCTCAAGCCGCTTGAGCCCTCTCCGGTGCTCGGAAAGCTGCGTGACTTCATCCGCAAGGAAGTTCCCTTTGTCGACAACGACCGCTATCTCTATCCCGACATCGCCTACATCACCGACCGCGTGCGCGACTGCTCGCTTGTCGATCTGGTGGAGAACGAGATCGGCGCACTGGAATTCTGAAGCATCTTTCCCCGTTTCCCGCCCCTGACTGCCTGATGTGTGCAGACGGAAGACAGAGACAAACTTTAATCTTATTATACGAGGAGGTTTTTTATGGAACTGACGATCATCATCTTATATCTGCTAGCAATCTTTGGCGTTGGCATTTACTGCAACAAGTTCAACAAAGGTCTTGACGGAGTAGTACCCTGTAAGTGCAGTCACAAAATCCCCAAAAATCTGTTAAACTGAAAGAACAGAGATGGAGGGAATCGCAAT
>OGES01000228.1_pt1 | contig 60434 bp, 41 predicted proteins | sample 1570711 | NCBI WGS metagenome assembly OGES01 (sample SAMEA2582133, study PRJEB24529) | metagenome | biome: Human gut stool | place: China | collected 2011 | reverse complement strand
ATACCATATTTACGTAAAAAAGCCTAGCTTTTGCTGGACTTTTTCGACAGACTGAGCACTTGCAAATGCAAGTGCTCTTTTTGGAACCTCTACACCTTTTCGAACCCCAGGAAAAGCAACTTGAAATAGATACTTTACTCGATTCATTTAAAATCACTTCATTGAATTTTATCCTCAGCAGATAATCCGCCTTTTAACACAACAACAATTCTTCTATCTTTCATTACTCTTATGCATTCGACAAGTCTTCGGATTACAACATCATCGAACTCATCAAAAGAAATATCCGTGTCACGAAACATTGAAATGATTCTGTTAAAATCATTGTTAAACCCATCATCAAAAATTGTCGACTTTTTGATTAGTTCAAGTTCATTTCTTAATGCTTTTATTTGTGAAAACTTGTTTTCAATTTCAATCAAGTATTTATCCGTATCGCCTTCAGTTTTATTCATCATTTCCATAAGACTTTCGGCTTCATCCTGTAATTGTTGTAACTGTTTTTCAATAACATAAGAATCTCTATCGCCTGATGAACCACTTAATACATATCGCAAGTTATTTTCTAACAGATTTATGGTTTCATCCCTATTGGTAAACAGTTTATTTAAGCATCTGCATATAGCTGCGTGCAACTTCTGTTCCTCGACACCGATTGCATCACAGCATTCTTTCCCGTTCTCAATTCTGTTTATACACCTCCAAACATATTGTCTTTTTCCATTTTTCGTTTTTCCTGTTCTGCGATACGAACTGCCACATTCACCACAGATCAAGAGTTCGGATAATGCATACTTACCACTGTATTTAGCTTGTTCGGTTACACCTTTGGAAGATCGTTTATGCTTACTTCCCCGCCGCGCTATTTCCATTTGAACTTTGTTGAACTGCTCTCTTTCAATAATTGCAGGGTGATTATTGCTAATGAGGTATTTGGGGAGTTCTCCCCTATTTACTCTTGTCTTTTTAGATAAACAATCTGTTCTATATGTCTTTTGCAGAAGCAAATCGCCGGCATACTTTTCATTTTCGAGAATATCCTTTATCGTTTTCTTTTCCCAAACTTCTTTTCCTTTCGCTGTTTTTATTCCTTTTTCGCTTAGATGTTCTTGTATTTGGTTCAAGCTATATCCGTCGAGATAGCGTTCAAAAATAATTCTAACAACCTCAGCTTGTTCAGGCACAATTTCAGGTACACCGTCACTTCCTCTTTTGTATCCATAACAACTAAAGTTTGAGCAATACTTTCCATTCTTCATGCTCTGCTGAATGCCCCATTTTACATTGGCACTTATGCCTTCGCTTTCTGCCTGTGCAATAACGCTGAACAAACCGATGAGCATTTCATTTTCGGCTTTGAGGGAATCAATAGCCTGTTCTTCAAAATACACACCGATATTCATAGCACGGAGTTTTCTTACCCAACTGAGACTGTCAACGGTATTTCTTGCAAAACGAGAAATTGACTTAGTCAAAATCATATCAATTTTACCCTTTTCGCAGTCTCTCATTAACCTCAAAAAGTCTTTTCTTTTTGAGGTCATCGTTCCCGTGATACCCTCATCGGCATAAACTCCGGCAAAAGTCCAACTCGGATTTTTTGCGATTGCTTCTGTATAATATGCAATCTGAGCTTCATAGCTGTTTATCTGCTCTTCTTCATCAGTTGATACTCGGCAGTAAGCCGCAACACGAAGCTTTTTCGATTGCGTATTGCTTTTAAACAACAACGGATTCGCTTCAATTTTTGTTACTGTCTTATTCAAATTAACTTGCATTTTCCGTTCCTCCGTTCGCTGTTATTTTTGCATTGTTTATAAAAACAGTTGCAATCTCTCCGTCAGGAGCAATTATCACCTGTTTTATGTATTCTTTCATAAGCGTATAATCTAAGCTATTTATCTCCGACATTTCGGAAAGTTCTTCTTTCAAAAGATCTGATATTTCACCGTCATCGTAGTCGCAACAATCAAATCTTACCGAGGCTCCCTGTAATATGCTTTTTGAAACCACTTTAAAATCAAGTTTCGGTTGCTCCATAAGACGAATCAGTTCATTTTCCTCCCTGATTGTATCGTTTGTTGGTTTGTATCGTGAACTCACTATGACATCAATATGACACGGTTCTGCTATTGCTGTATTCAGAGCTTTAATAAGGGAACTTTCGAGATAAGTGTCATCTACATATGTTAAGCAAATGCATCCGTTAGTACACATCCACTTTTCTCTTGATCCCCAAGTATTGATTCTCTTGTATCGGTTGCCGCACTCACCGCAAATGCATAATGATCTCAGCAGTTCAATTTCTCTTGACTGTTTTTCCTGTTTGCAGGACTTCTTTTTTTTAACGGCTTTAGCCTGTCTGAATAAGGTTTCCGAAATAATCATAGGGTAGATTTCGGTACCTATGTATTTTTCATTTTCTATGATTCGGTTAATCTTATTCTTGTTCCACTGGGCTTTGCCTTGATAATATTCTACATTTTGATTCGTAAGATAATCGGCAATACTTTTAAGTGTTTCTCCCTCAATATACAGAGAGAAGACTTTCTTTACAATTTCCGACTCTTCTTTTTGAACAACCGTTTTTCCGTTCTCGATTTGATAGCCAAAAGGAATGGTTCGTAATACCACTTACCTCACCTCCGATATTTTAATTCCGAGCCGTAAACCGCCTCTAAATCTGAATGTAACCTTATCATCATTGCCGACAAAAACTTTATCAATGATTGCTGAAAATAAAGACTTGTCAAATCTCAACAGCGCCTGAGGATATTCATCTAAAGTATCTTTCAAAGCTTTTAAATCCTCTATCAGTCTTTCGTCATCATCGACGCTCAGGAGTTTTAATCGTTTATTTCTCAATTCTGTTATCTTGTGTTTTAATTCTGATGTTCTCTCTAAATAAGATACATCGTCAATTATTCCTATCGTCAATTATTCCTTTTATATGCAGTTCTGTATAGCTGTTGTTTCTCTCACACAGCTTTGAGATTTCTAAATCGATCTGTGTTATTTCCTGATTTTGACCTGAAATTTTCTCTCGAAGTTCCAGCAACTGATGAAGAGTTTTATCAACTATCTCTTTTTCAAAGCGTCTGAGTTTGTTATACACCTTAACAAATGGTATTCTTGCTTCTCTCCGGGTCGGCAACAACAAGATTTGTTGTCATCGGGTCAAGGCCTCGTTCAACGCACTCAACCGACGCATAAAAAGATTTCAAGTCGATGCAAAGGAACATTGATTTTTGCACTTGCATTCCTCCCTTCAATTTAATGTGACAGAAATCACAGCTTTTTTATAACATTTACCGCAACGCCCTGAATATACAGCTCATTCGGATATATCGGGTCATATTCTTCATTTTCAGGCAGAAGCATAACTCTTTCCAGTTCCTCATCATAAGCGTATGTTTTCAAGGTGTTCTGTCCGTCGGCAAGAGCGACAACAATGTCGCCGAATTGAGCTGTATTCTGTTTTCTGATAACGACTGTATCACCCGTCTCAATTCCGGCATCAATCATAGAGTCACCGTTTGCTCTTAAAATGTAGAACTCACCGCTTCCGAACAAAGCCGTAGGAAGCATAACATATTCTTCGATGTTTTCTTCTTCATACTGAGGCTTGCCGCAGGAAATCCCATTATCCAGAATAGCCGCAGAAGCAAACTGTTCGGAACATTTTTTTGTAACCGACGTAATAATGCTTGAGCCGTCATACTCAATCATGCCTTGTTCCGCCATAGCCGTCAGATACTTATATATTGTACCTTTTGCCATGCCGACAGCTTCACCGATTTGCCTTGTTGAGGGAGAATTACCGAATTTCATGTGATATTTATCCACATATTGAATAATGCGATCCATCACATCTTTACTCTTGCTTCTCATGACTGTTCCTCCGTTCTATCGGAAACTGTTCGTTTCTGATAGGTTTGTTATACACTCTTTCAATCAAAAGTCAATACATTTTCAAACAAAAGTTCGTATTGCCCGTTTTTTGGGACAGCGCGGCTTTCTGTGAGCAACCATCCCTGTGATGATAGTAGTATTTTTACATTCATTACATGAAGTTCACACCATGTGGATACTGTCATACCCGATTATTACATATTCTGCTATCTCTTCCGTCCAATTCGTCAGCGTTATCTGATTCTTTACCATTTGTATTTCTCTACTTATTTGTTTCATCCTTTTCTTTTTTGATCCATTCTAAGTCAGTCAAAACTACTCATTAGACTTGCTTAGACCTGATGAGACTATTTTAATCCGGTTTAGACTTCGGGTATACGAGAGCTTATTTGCAGGTTATGGAAATACCAATGTTTTAATTCATAACTATATTTGGTAATAAAATTCCGACCCCCATTAGTTAGATTTTTGTCTAACTTTTAGAGGTCGGTTGATTATTTAAAATTGTTATTAGCTTGCTAAAACTTTATTGCTAACTGCAAAAATCGTTCTACATTCAATTGTTTGAGAACCATGATTAGAAAGAATACCACCATGATCAGGAACGATTATAATTAGCCAATCTTCTTTTCCATATGTATCTCTGCTGTAAATATGTTCAATTATCTCCTTGGCATAACCGTTAATGTTTCTCATACCTATCATATATTTTTCATTGTTAGGAGAAAATTCATTCATATGACCGATTGTGTCAGGAGATTCAAAAATTGAAAATATTACATCTTTGTCATTGTCGATATCTGCAATTACTGCATCTTTTAATCGGTTTTCCATAGTAACTAAATCGGAATTATCTTTGTTTTTGATGAAGTTAAAAGTTTGGTCTTTTTCTTTTAATACATATTTTTCAAGTGCATATGTAAAAGAATGATATGTCCAAAGATAATTGAACGATGTTTTTTGACCCTCTTCAGCTAGAGATTTAAGAAATGTGTCTTTAAAGAATTTTGGTGTATAATTAGAAAAAACAAGAGATTTTGTAGCCCATTCACCTGTTAAAACAGTTGCCCAACCCGGTGCTGTACTTGTATCCTGTAAAATCTTTTTTCCGGTTTCGTTTCCTGTGTATAAAAGATAAGATTTACTACCCGTTATCTCTAAGGGTTTTTATTCCACCGTCTTCGTTAGCAATTTTTATCATTGCATCGGCTCTGGCACCGTCCCAACCAATTATAACTGCTTTTTATCAAGACCGTTTTCGTTTTTAAAATGTTCCATTACAGTTTTATGTATTACAGTTTGGGGAAGTAATCCATCAAAATCATTTTGAAAAATATCGTTATTTTTGAAGGGCTCCTTATAGGCTACTTCATCCGTCGGTAAATCTTCACCTTTGTCGAAATTAACAATAGACACTAAAATCAACACACCAAAGGCAACGAGTAATAAAACTAAAACAAACAATAGGCACAAAACAGTAATTATAAAAGCTGTCATACTACAACCCTCCCAAAATATTCTTTATCTATAACTGTGGAGGAGATTTACGCTACAAATCAACATTGTGATTACATGCAAAACTTCTGCATACAAAGTTAATTTCGGCAGATTTTCACACGCAGGCTGATATTTTTGCGTTCATCTTGTATCATTTAGGAGATAACCATAGCCTCGACCGCCATAACCTAAAATTGCAACTTTTTTCATGTTTCTTTATTTCCTTTCGCATTTTAAATTCAATATAGAGCATATTTGGAATTTAAAATTAATAAACTTCGTTTTTTCAAGAAATCGGCACTCTAACCCAAAAATAAATTAATCATCAAAAGTCTTTTTTTCATTTATAACAGCTATACCGAAGTCAACAAGCAGATTGATATCGACAGAAATGGTCGTTTTGAGTGTTTCTATATCTTGGTTTTCCTTTATCAGTTCAACAATCTTATTTTGTCGTCAGCTGATGATTCTCATTAATGTACCGTTCTAATATCTTCAAAATGTATAGCGGTCTGAATTTGTTTGGATTTTCCATAATAACCTCAGCAAACAATTAAACTGTTATTTTTCCTTACAAATAGTGACGGTACTTTGTCCTCTGTGACGGATCAGTGATTGTGTCGTAAATGAGCCGTCATTTTTAATATTGATAAGCGTACCGCCTCTGAATGGTACAACATAAATATTGTGGTCACAGGAAAGTCCATAAGTCAGGCGGATTCCCTGATAATTGACCGAATAATTGTTCATATGGTCGTGCCCGGCAAAGCAACCCTTTGTTGAGTCAAGGCGAACCATTGTTTCAAACATTTCATCATCAACAACCGGATAACCGCCTTTTTCAAAACGCATCCCATGCACTTTTTCTCCGTTTTCATAGCCTGTCGCAAATTCCTGCATCGGAATGTGGAAAAAAGCCAGTGACGGCACAACTTTGCTTTCATCTCCGTTTTCTTCTTTTGCGATTTGTTTTACAGTGTTCTCATACCACTGAATCTGGTTCTCGTGAAAATGATCATATCCGTCGTTCGCCTCGTCGTAGCTATTAGAATCCATAAAAATCAGAGACATTAAGGCGTTATTGCCGTTATCACGCACGGTATAGTAGTAATTGCCCATACCATCAACATCTTTGTCGCCACGCTCATAAATGCAGTATTTAAGCGATTCAAGGTAATTGTTCAATGTCTGCTTATCAGCAATTTTGTCAGGATCAATAACTTCGTTCGGTTCGTACTGAATATCAAGTCCTTCGTGATTACCGTATGTAAATGCCCAAGGAATCTGAAATTCCTCCATAAATGTACAGAAAGTCTTAAATGCGGTATAGTTTTCCTTTTCACTTGTTACATCGCCTGTTACAACGATCATATCCGGTTTTGTTGTTTCAACCATAGCGGTTATTGTTTTAAAGGCTTTAGCATCCTTTTCCTCGTTATTGAGAATATGCACATCGGTTATCTGCAATACGGAAAAAGCCGTATCTTCGGCTCTGACATATTTTTTGCCGTAAAAGGTTACCGTCAGCGTTGCTGTCCCCCCTATGATGGCAAGCACAAGCAAAATACTTAAAAATACTTTTGTTCTTTTTTTCATATCAGCTATCCTCCCTTACAGAAACATTATTATCCGTTTCTACCGTTTGGCTCATATGATTATTCACAACAGCAATGGGCTTATCGCTGCGAATCTCGGTAACAAGACCGTTTTGCCATTTAAAGCTGATTTTTGCACCGTTGACAACCATATTCTTGACCTCACCCAAATCGCCGAAGCTGTCAGGCAACGCAGGGATAAGTTCAATAAAACCGTTTTCCTCAGTTATCAGCATTTCGTTGATTCCCGCAACGAATCCCATATTGCCGTCAATCTGGAAGTAGAACGGCGGATGAACACAGAAAAGGTTTCTGAACACCGAGTGTGTCAGCATACTGCGGATAACCTTCTGTGCAGTTTTCGCTTCACGCAGTCTTGCCGAAAGGCAAATTGCCCATGCCGCTGACCAGCCGATGTACTGAGTTGAGTTATCCGTGCGGTAATGAAACAACTTCCGAACCCATTCCGTCTGCTCTGCGTTTTCGTAAAGACCGATCATATTTCCGGGGTAAAACGCATAAAGAGGGGAAAAATGACGGTGACCTTTTTCCGGCGTTTCAAAATCTTTATGCCATTCGCAGATGCCGTTTTTGCCCTCTTTGAAGGGATAAAGAAGCGGTGTTTTTTCTTTGATTTCGGCTTTCAGCTTTTCATCGTCCGAAAGCTCAATCGCATTTCGGAAAGACTGTCTGACAAGCCCCATATCAAATGCCGAAGCATAATCAAGCTTGCAGTTTGCGCCGTTATGAGAAAAGACATTTTCGGGCGACGGAGACGGGCAAATAACATATTGTCCGTCATGCAGAACAAGAAAGTCGCAGGCAAAGCGTGCCGACTCTGTGACGATTTCTCTGATTTTATCCTCATATTCTTTGAGAAAACCGTTTTTGTAATGCGTATAAAGCTCGTTAGAAAGCCACACGCCGCAGAGCGGAGCAAACATATAGTTGGCGTCGCCTTTTACGGGAGGTGTTTTACGCCACAAGTCCACATTATGATTGCAGGCAAATCCCTTACAGCCGTAATTGATGGCTGCGGTCTTTCTGCCGTTCTGCATGGTTTCGTATACCATCTGAATAAGCGGTTCCAAACAGTCGGAAAGTCCCGAACGGGAAGCACCCCAGTAATTCATTTCGGTGTTGATATTGACCGTGTAGTTACAGCTCCAGGGAGGACGGACGGAATTGTTCCAGATTCCCTGAAGATTGAGCGGCTGACCGCCTTTCCGGCTGCCCGAAATCATCATGTATTTTCCGTAATTGTAAAGCAACTCGCAAAGTGCTCTTTCGTCGCCGCCTTTTTTGACGGACTGCAAAAGCGCGTCGGCGGTCATGTTCTTGTCGCAGTCAAAAGAGATACTCTGGGCACCCCATAAGGAGGAATAGTCTACAATATGCCGTGCTTTCAGCGTTTCAAAATCCTTACCGACGGCGTTCATCGCCGCCATGCACTTTTGCTGTACGGCTCTCCGGCTTGTTTCGGGCATTTTGTCAAAACCGGCAAAGCCCGTTGCCGTCACGAAATAAAGCGTCAGTTCGGTGGCGTTCTGAACGCTGACGGAATTTCTGCGGCAATCAATTCTGCCGTCTGTCTGCACCTGTGTTTGCAGGCAGAAAGCCATACCTTTTTTCTCATTGTAACGAATCGGATATAATTCTTTACGCAGATAATTCGGTGCGGCATAATCGGGCGCATTCCCGAGAAGAAACAGGCTGTCGCTATCTGTACAAATTTCATGCTTCAGCTTACTTTTTGCTTTGAGCGTAACGGAAAATGGCTTGTCCGATTTTATTCTGTAAACGGAAATCTTATCAGGATAAGAGGAAAACGCTTCGGCGGTGCAGCCTTTTGTTCTGACGGTATGGATTCCTTTTGAAAGGTCAAGGCATCTTTCATAATCAGCCTGATTTAAGCCGCTGAACGAGAGAGAAATCTCTCCAAGCGGCATAAACGCTTCACTATAAAAGCCCGTCAGCTTTTCATCGCAAAGTGCGTCTGCCTCGTTGTTCTTATCCTCAAAAATCAGTTTGCGTACCTGCTCGAGATTAGTTAGGCTTTCCGAGCTGTTGTATTCTTTCGGATAGCCTGACCAAAGAGTGCCGTCATTAAAGCACAACCGTTCTTTTTTCAGTGATCCGTAAATCATCACACCCGTATAGCCGTTGCCGAGCGGAAGTGCCTCCCGCCATCTTTTTGCCGGCTTGTTATATCTTATTTTATTCATAATTACCCTCCAAGCCCATATACAATAAAGTCAAACTGTTCGGGCACAGTAATTTCATTGTCGTTTTCACCGTAAAGCGCTTTTATGATTCCTCGGTAAAGCTTATCTAAGAACTTATCACCCTCACGGAAATCCAAGACTTTCAGACCGCCGTCTTTTGTGAGAATTTCTTCGGCTCTTTTTGCGTTGCCGCTTTTCAGATACGCCATGGAACAATACATCAAAAGTCTTGGATTGTTTTGAAGTTTGGCATCAAGCTTTTCAAATTCATCTGTCAGAACAGAAAATGCCTCTTGTTTTATCAAAAGTGAAAAAACGCTTTCGGCAAGGGCGTAATCGTCATTTTGAAGACGCAGACACTTTTTGGCAAAATAAACGCAGTTTCTATCCTGAAGCTGATACAGAATGTGAGCGTAAAGATGATGATTCTTTGCGTTACTTTCAAGTATCAGACTTTTTTCGCACCATTCTTTTGCTTTTTCAAAGTCCCGGCGGTCGTAAGAGAGCAAGGAAAGCTGATACGGAATATTCCAATTGCAGATATTTTGATGTTTCACAAGTAAGTTTTCCATTCGTGCGCCGTATGCAAAGGTTAAATCTGTCTCGGGCTCTTTTCCGTCGGCAAGAGCAATCCAGCCTTTGACATCATCATTTTCGGAAAAATCAAGCTGTGAGGGAGCTTTTCCGCCGAGTATGCCGTTAAGATACCCGAAGCCGCTGCCCTTGAATACAGTTTCGCCCTTTTGCAGACTGATGCTGTCATTGATTTCAGGAAGTCTTTCGTCCAGTAAAGAACAGCCGCCGAGAGCATGAATCTGATCTTTGATTGCGTCAACAGCCTCTATGTAATCGGCGTTGACCTTTTCTTCCGGAATGTCGGCAAGGGTATAGCACTCCGAAAAAGACCATACGGTTCTCGGCGGCATCGGAATACATTCATACTGCGTTTTGCCGAGTCCCGCCTGAATTTCAACATAGTCTCCGGCTTTGTCCGTCAGCATTTTCTGCCAATGCTTTGAGCCTTTTCGGTGTCCCCATGAGAACAACTTGCGACCCTTTAAGTTATTGCTTGAAAACTGCAGCAGCCCGTAGCCGTCTTTGTCAACATTGGCGATAAATTTTTCCTCGTTCGGGGCGATATCATAAAAATAGTCGATTGTGTCGGGAATGTTTTCGGGGAAGGACACATCAATGCCTTTATCAAAGGGGATCGACGATTTTTTGATACCGACTCCGTCGGAATTGTTGTAGGCACTGCTTGCCGGCACGAGGACTCTGCCGCCGCTGTATTCGGGCGTTGCCATCGTTGACCACCAATACATCGGGACAACCGTTGTGCTTGGGTTCTCGATACGAACGACGGTCAGAAGTTTGTTTTCTTCGAGCCAGAAATCTATCTGATAATAAATTCCTCTTGTTCTTTCAAACTCATAGAAGCGCAAAACCTCCGCGCCGTTTTTTCCTGTCACAAATGCACAGTACATCTGCGAGCAGGTAAACGGCGAATGCCCAATAATGCCACAGTTCCACTCCACACCTCCGGAAAACCATGCGTTTCGGATACTCAGATTACGGAAACGGATCACATCGTTTGTATAGAGAATATCTTTTTGATTCTTCTTGTCAAAGAGTTTCCAAAGCCTGGCGCCGAGCGTCGGCAGAAATTCGGCGTAAAGATGCTCATTTTCCAGAACAGCTACGGTGATTTCCTGCTCGGTTTCCTCCGAATAGGCGTTTTGCTGGGTATAGGGATAAGAAGTTTCGCGGTAGCCGTAGTCGATAAACAGCCCCTCGAAATCATCGATGGTCGATTTCGTTTGATGCGGCTGTCTTGACTGTGAAAGATGAGGCAGGTCATTTTCGCTTGTAAAATCGGAAACACGGTATGTTCTTTTTTCAAGTCTCGGCATGATTTATTCTCCTATATCGTAGGTGTTTTTGTCTAAATCAACCGTTACGGTTGTACCGTCCGAATAGGTCGCTTTCTGACGGCGGGTACTGCCTAAAAATTCGTGCTTGACCATTTCCTTGTTATAAAGCTTTGCCTGCAAATTAGAAAGCGGTTTTACACGGGCAATCTCTTTTTTCAGTTCTTCATCATCAAGAAGCTCGGTATCGGTCGTGCGGTTGTCTGTTCCGACTTTGCTGACCCCCGTACCGAACGGACTAATATACGGCATTCCGGCAAACAGAGCACAGTACAAATCGCCGTTGTCTCCTTTGGGGATTCCCCAGTTATTGAACCAGTTCCACGGCACCATAATGCAGTCATGAAAAACAAGATTGCCGAGCGGCACAGGGATTCCGACCGCCTGACCGTTTTCCTGCGGTCTTAAGGTAAACGGTCCGTGATGAACCAAAGCAAGATGATTTAAAAGCTGCATGGCCGGCTCTTCCGAGGACATAATAAAGCCTTTTTCGTTAAGATAGTCAAAGCATTCGGCACGGTACCTGATGCTTTCCTCTCTTGTGATCTTGTGCTTCGGATTGAAGCATTCGTCGCCGTTCATAACAGAGAACACATCTAAATATGCTCCCTGAACATCAACGCCGTGTTCTTCTAACTGTGAATAGGTTTTCTTTACGAACTCGAGAGCCTGTGAAGCGCAGAGGAAAGAATGCTCTCCGCCGTCCCATATCGAGCAATAAGGGTGAGAGCCGTCAATATTTTCAATCGCCTTGTCCATGCTGAAAACAGGCGATGAATAATAGTAATCCCGGTACTGGTCGTGAAGAGCGAAGATGTAACCGAGATCACGGCTGACATCTGAAAACTCTTTTAAGCCCTCATATCCGCCTGCCGCTTCGCAGGGAGGAAGTATATACGGGTGGTTGTTGTCGTAGCCGTCTTTTCCCCAACCGTCGGTGTGGATATACAGCTTCTCAAGTCCGCACTCTTTCAGCTTTTTCATCTGCTCGGCACGCTCGTGAAAAGTGGCGTATAAAATCTCATTCGTTCCGTTTTTATCGTAGAACTTGGACTTCTCGTTTATCTTGGAATAGATTTTATGATGCAGAACGGGACAGCCGATGAGCTTCTCTATGTTCTTGTTTTTCTTGATTTTATCGTCTATTGACACAAACTGACCCGTTTCCATAAGATGCTTGCGGTAATCCTTGGCAACGGTGTTGTAGTTGCCGTTTTCATGGAAAACAAACCGGATTTTCCGTTCGTAAGAAAGCTTACCGAGAGAGGACATCCAGTGAACGGAATTGACAAAAGCCTTATGCCGACCAAACGAAGAGAACATACAGGCATCGTACGGCGTTTCAACGATTGCCGTAAAGGTATGACCGTCGCAGACCCTGCCCCAGATGGGCATATAGCAGTCGCCGGTGTTGATTTTGCGCAAGTAGTGAGCAAAGCCGAAAGTGGATGCAAAGTTTTCCCTGTAGCCGTCGGGAAGTAAAAAACCCTGGCGCATGGCGTCGATATGATAGGATTTTTTTCCTTTTTCTTTGGAATTGAAGGGAGCCGGAAAATATACCGCCTGAATATCATAGCCGGTTTCATTTTCGGCTTTCACCGAAAAAGTGACGGTATTGTCTCCCGTTATTTCAGCCGTGCAGATCAGCGCAAAAGGCAGCTTTTTCCCGAAAGCAATATAGTTTTCATAGCGGCAGACGATACGGTTTTCAGCTTTTTCGACCGTCTTTTTCAGTGCACTCATCAGAAGCCGGTATGTACTGATATATTTTTTGCCGACCTTTTTTCGGATAATAATATACGGCCGTCTGCCGTCGCTTACCCATGAAAAGCCCTTGTGATTGATTTCACAATCTCCCGTTACAGAGTTAAATTTTAGTTTTAATTCTTTGTTTTCCATTTAATCCACCTCAATTCTAAAGCATATCGGCATTTTTGAATGAATTTTATTCTGTGTTCTGACGGTAAGCGCTTTTTTATCCTGTGAAAAAGTGACGGTTTCATCACTTCCGAGCAGGGTAATCTTTTTTATGATACAGTGGAACAAATCCATGCTGTCGGCAAGTGACGTAATTTTAAATTCTGACTTGCCGGAAGGCTTGAGGGCAAAAGCATATACCGCTCCCGTTTTGCAGGTGAAGCGGAAGTCCCGACTTGTATAGCTGAGTTTTTCGTTAAACGAGCCGCCCTTCTGCTTCTTGCCTTCGCCGAAAACCTTATAGGGCTGTGTGTTCCATATCGCTTCGGCGTTGATTTTCGTCCACTTGCCGAGTTCGTTTAAAATATGCTTTTCTTCGTCGCATAGCGAACCGTCGGCTTTCGGACCGATATTCAGCACAAAACAGCCGTTTTTTGAAATAACATCAAGAAGATTGCAGGCAATGGTTTCCGGCGTTTTGAAGCGGTTCGTCGTGCAGTAGCTCCATGAGTTATAGGCGGTGGATGTTTCGCCCTGCCAGATATAGGGGCTTACATTTTCAAGCTGACCGCGCTCACGGTCAAAGATTGCGCAGTTGTACATAACGGCGTCGGATTTATAGTAGACGCAGACCTCCTTGCCCCACTCGAGAGAACGGTTATAGTAATAGGCAAGAAATTTTTTCATATACGGCCGGAACGCCTTATATGATGTCCACCAGTCAAAGAAAAGCGACGACGGCTGATACTTGTCAATAAGCTCGCATGAGGACACAAGCCAATCTTCAAGCCACTTTTCCGTTGGCTGAATGCCGTGTTCCTGTTTTAAGAGCGTCAAAAGGTTATTTCGCGTATGTACATTTTCACATTCGCCGTAAAGCTCTCTGTATTCTTCGTTCTGCGTCTCGTTCGGAAAGCCGATGGTTTTGCCTCCGTTGAGAAACCAGAAGTGCTCCGCACGGTGAGAGGAGGTCGAGAAAACGACGCTGTTCTTTTCGCAGGCGGCTTTCAGTTCGCCCAAGAAATCCCGTTTAACGGGCATTTTTACGGTTGTCCAATCGGATAATTCGCTGTCATACAGCTTGATTCCGTCGTGATGCTCCGCTACGGGCATGACGAATTTTGCGCCACAGTCCTTGACCGTTCTAATCCATTCGTCGGCGTCAAATCTTTCCGCTTTAAACATCGGGATAAAGTCACGGTAATTGAAGTCTTTACCGTATTTTCTTTTGTGATGCCAATAGACAGGATTGCCCTTATAATACATCAGCCTCGGGTACCACTCGCTGAAATATTCAGGTACGGTGAAAACACCCCAATGAATAAACACACCGAATTTTGCTTTTATGTACCATTCGGGCACAGGGTAAGAAGCAAGACTTTTCCATTCGGGTTTATACCTGCCGCCGTTATTCACTTCATCAATTTTTTTCAGAAAGCTCTGCATCTGTTTTTCCGTCATACCTTATTCTCCACTTACATTCTTACAGTTTTTTACCCTGATTTTCTTACTGCTTTTATATGTATTATCTTTGATGAGAATATCATCGGAATCTTTTATGCTGATGCATGCCCCGCTGTACTTTTTGAAAGTGTTGCCGATAATTCTGATGTTCTCATGAACAGCACCTGCATACTTACGGTTTTCGGGCTTAATCAGAATCGGCGTTCCACCGCAGTAATCAAAGGTGTTGTTTTTTATGGCAACATCACGGCACATACCGCTTTCATACCAGCTTTTTGCGTCGTCCGAAAGCAGGATCCCGCTCATAGAGGTGCTTGTAAAGTGATTATTTTCGATATTGACCTTGCCCCGTGTCGTAATCAGCAGGCCTCTTGTGATGATTCTTGTCGAGCTGTTACCTGTAAACTCAAGTTCCGGGCAGGCGGTTATATCTTCAATTACCTTACCGCTGCTTGCGCTTTGTGTATCGCTGACAGTAAGCCTGATTTCGTATTCATTTATAAGTGCCGAGCTTTCAATCACCGCCGTGCCTTCTTCCAAAAGCGTTTCGGGATTGATATAGGCTATCGTGTCGCCCACCCTCAGAGGATTAAAACCGTGAGACTGCGGGTGCATAAAGCGGACGGTCAGTTCTTTTTCCTTTCTATCGGTAATTTTAAAGTGAATCCCGTGAACATTGAGAAGATCGTCGCCCGCTCCGTCGAAATAACTGTCTTTAATAATCATTTTCCCCCGACACATACAAAGCTGAATAAAATCGGCAACGGAAGCCATTTTTCTTGCCGAGCCTTTTTCGGGTGCAAAGCAGACATTTTCAACCGTGATATTTTCCGTGTCCTGCGCAACGAGAGCAAGGGAATAATTAAAACGCTGTTTTATATTTTCAATCCTTACATTTTCGCTTTGATTGATAAAAATTCCGGCGAACTGACGGCGGACATCAAAGAGATAGAAACGGTCGCTCGTTTTAAAACGGAATGTATTCGGATAACGGACACGGATTTTTCTTTCGCCTATTTTCTGAATATTAACAGCGGAAAACAGCGGATGCTGTACACGGTTGATTTTGTCGGGTGTTTTCTTCCTGACAAGTCCGATCCAATGAGCATTCAGTGCGCTTTCATCGGCACGCACACGGTAGTCTTTTCCGTAAAAATACAGCTTACCGTTCCGGAATTCATAAAGACTGTCACGGTCTATTTCAAAATCTACGGTGAAAAAGCTTTTCCCGACGACCTTAAGCTCGTGCATATCGGGGTGACTGTGACGAATTTCAAGATTTTTCAGCGTGAGGTTTTTGCAATTCTCAATCGCCGCATTTGTCACCTTACCGTCGATAACGAACAAAGAGTCTCCTCCGTCAAAGGTCAGGTCACAAATACCGCCGAAGTAAAAAGGCACAGTATTCAGATGCGGCGTCTCATCGGATGAAAACTCTTTATCTCCGACAGTGTTTGTGATATACAGAATGTGCTTTTCACATTTCTCGCTGTCTATGTAATATGTGCCCTTTTCAAAAATGACAGTTGTTTCACCATCAACAGTTTTCAGGTATGAGAGAAGCTCTTTTAACATCTCTGTAATATCGCAATTCGACTTAATTCCGAAGTCGGAAGCATGGATAATTTTCATTTTCAGTCCTCCAACATATTCTTGATTTTCTCACATTCCGTCAAATCCGAAAAGCCGTAAAAGTCCTTGGCGTTTTCAAAGAGGAATGCCGTCTTTTCCGCTTCGGTGAGTTCCTTTGATTTCAAAACAAAATCAAAGCTCATTTTGTAGGTGATTTCCACCATGGTACGGGGATAGTCGCTACCCCACATCAATTTTTCAAAGCCGCAGATTTCAGCGGCTTCTTTTATTGCTTTGACCGCCGACGGAAAGGGGTAAAATTCACTGTTGAAAAGCCAGGTGATTCCACCGCTTTCAATGCGGACATTTTTGTTTCTTGCAAGCCTGATCTGCTCATGCCAGCCGTCTCTTGTCACCATGCCGAAATGACCGATGGCGATCCGCAAATCGGGATATTGCTGAATCAGTTCCAAAAGCGAGCCGGTTTGTGTGTCGCCGTCAGCAAGGTCAATCGAGACAAACTTATGCTCTTTGTTTGCCCGTTCAAATACCTTGTCATGCTTCGTCAGATCTTGTGTGGGCAATCTGCCGGCACAGATTTTGATGCCGTCAAAGCTGTCGAGGGTAAAAGGCTTGTTTTCTTCATAGAGGGAGCAGATTTTCAGCCTCTTCGGGTACTTCTCCTTTGCCGACAGCAGATAGCTGTCCTGGTTGCCGTCAATTTCCTCCTGGGTAATCACAGCGGCGCATACCCCTGCATAATCCATGTTGGCGATGAACATTTCTGCGGTGTTTTCACCGCTTAGCATATAGGGCGGCATCATCTGTCGGATTTCGCCGCCGAAGTTGCTTTTGCCGTTTCCGACGGAAAAAACATTTCTGCCGTCAACTTTCCCTTTTTGCGTTTTCCATAAATGAGCGTGACAGTCTATAGTCATAAGGTGACACCGTCCTTAAATATGGCAATTTCACGAAAACCGTTTTGCTCGTTCCGGGTTTCTTTTCCGTTTGCGGTTTTGATTAGTAAATCAAAAAGTTCCTGTTCACTTTGCGACTGTGCGTCAAAGTCAATCCAGCTTTGTTTTCTCTTGGCAAGAGCCGTATTGGTTGCAATTTTCACGGTGGGTACAGGTGCTCCGAGGGGTGTTCCTCTGCCCGTTGTGAAAAGAATCAGCTGACAGCCTGCCGCCGCCAAATTCGTCACGGCGACCATATCGTTACCCGGACCGTTCAGGAGATTCAGTCCCAGCCCATCGGCTTCATCACCGTAGTCTAAAACCGCCGTCACGGGAGCCGTACCGCCCTTCTGCACACAGCCGAGGGATTTTTCTTCAAGGGTAGTAATGCCACCCTCTTTGTTTCCGGGAGACGGATTTTCGCTGACGGGCTGACCGTGAGCGATAAAATATTGTTTGTAATTGTTTATCAGATTGACCGCTTTTTCAAACACGCTTTCGTTGACACAGCGGTTAAATAAAATCTGCTCGGCACCGAACATTTCGGGGACTTCCGTCAGAACAGCCGTACCGCCCATGGAAACGAGCCTATCCGTAATTTTACCGCACATCGGATTCGCTGTAATGCCTGAAAGCCCATCGCTTCCGCCGCATTTCAGGCCGACTTTCAGCTTTGAAATCGGCACGGGCGTGCGTTTATCCTTACTTGCAAGTGCTTTCAATTCGGCTATGATTTTTTCGCCTTCGCTGATTTCATCGTCACTGTCCTGACAGTTTAAAAAGCGGATTCTTTCTTTGTCATAGTCACCGAGGACTTTTTTCATTTCGCCGGTGCCGTTATTTTCACAGCCTAAGCCGAGGACAAGAACGCCGCCGGCATTGGGGTGCTTTATCAGTCCGCAAAGTACCTTTTGGGTAATCAATAGGTCATCTCCAAGCTGACTGCACCCGTAAGGATGCGTAAAACAAAAAGCACCTGTTTTCTGCGCCAAGCTTTGCGCAACACCGTTCACACAGCCGACCGTCGGAATGACCCATATTTCGTTGCGGATACCGACACCTCCGTTTTTGCGGACAAAAGCATTTATCATGACCGGCTCCGTATTTCGCACCGGCTCAAAGTCGGGCTTGTATTCGTATTCCAGCATACCGGAGAGGTCTGTTTTCAGGTTGTCGGTATGTACTCTTTCACCGATTTTGATATCTGCTGAGGCAGTACCAATCGGAAATCCGTATTTAATAATCGGCTCGCCTTTTTGTATATCCTTGACGGCATACTTGTGTCCGTCCGAAAGGCAGACTTTTACATTGTCCTTTTGATTGATTACAACATACTCCATCGGATCGCCTCTCTGATTCCGCTATTTTTGATTTGCGCAAGGCTTTCGTTCACAAAGTCAGTCATATCGCTTAAATCCGTACCCCATAAATCGGCATTGCTCAATATTTCGCCGACATCGTGCGTTTTGATATACTCCACCGCCGCCTTGCTGTCACTCGGCTCGTTTTCTTTGTAATACTTTATCAGACACGCAAGGGAAAAAACGAGGGGCTTCGGCAAAGACTTGTTCTTCTCCTGATAATCCGTTATTGTGGGCAGTACCCTTGCGGTAAACTTGCTGACGGAATTTAAAGATATTGACTTCCAAAGGTGTCTGATGTAGGGATTGGCAAAACGCTCCAGCACCGCTGAGGCAAACTGTCGGTTCTCCTCTGTCTCACCGAGCGTGGGCAAAATATAGTCAAAAAGGCAGGTATGAAGATAATCATTTAATAAGCTGTCTTTAAGACTTTCACCGACGGATTTCACGCCGCAAAGAAGCGACGGAAACACAAGGGAGGTATGCGAGCCGTTGAGAATGCGGACTTTCATCTTTTTATAGGGCGAAACATCGTCCGTCCAGATGACATGGAAGCCGCCTTTTTGCAAGGGCAGTTCCTTTTCAAAGCTGCCCTCAATGACCCAAAGATGATAGGGCTCGGCGGTGTCTAAAAGCGCATCACGGCAGCCAATTTCGGCAAAGATTTCCTCCGCCTCCTCTTTCGGAAAGCCCGTCACAATACGGTCAACAAGGGTATTGCAAAAGGTGTTTTCGGCTTCTATCCAACGGATAAAATCCGTTTCAAGATTCCACTTTTCAGCATATTTAAGGACACAGCGTTTGAGTTCATTTCCGTTATGGTCAATTAACTCGCAGGCGAAAATCACAAAGCCGGGCAGTCCGTTCTGATACCGACGATACAAAAACTGCGTCAGCTTGCCGGGGAAAGAAGCGGCAGGCTTGTCCGTAGCTTGACAGGTTTCATCAAAGGAAATACCGGCTTCGGTGGTGTTGCTGATAATAAAGCGCAGGTCGGGATTTTCGGCAAGGGACAGAAAAGAAGCAAAATCACGGTAGGGATTGACCGCCCGGGAAACGGCGTTAATTTCCGTCTGCTCACAGACCTCTTTGCCGTTATCGATACCTCTTAAAATGAGATGATATTTTCCGTTTTGTGCGTTGATTTTTTCGACCGTTTCGGAATCTGTCGGCGATACAATCACGATTTTGCCGTCATATAGTCCCTGCTTTTGGAGCGAATCAACAAACGAATCCGCAAAGCCTCTTAAAAAGTTACCCGTTCCGAATTGAAGTATAGTTTCTTTCATGGTTATGCCTCGAATTTAATCAGAAGTTTCGCCAGTGTGCCGTCGTTATGAGCGAGTGCCTCAAAGGCTTCGGCGGCATTTTCTTTTTCATAGACACCGCTGACAATTTTCAGAATGTCAGCTTTTCCACTTTTCACAAGGTCAATGAGGGTCTCAAAATCCTTGGTAAAGGCGTTGCGGCTGCCGAAAATGTTCAGCTCTTTTTTGAGAATGACGGAATGGACAAAGGTGGTTTCCCGTTTTCCGTTTCCGATTAAAATGATATTGGCACCGTGTGCCGCTTCATTGATGCACGACAAAAAGGTCTCCGGTGCGCCGCAGGCCTCCACGCAGACATCAAAGCCGTTGCCGTCTGTGAAATCCGCGCAGACTGTGTGCAGATCATTCTCTTTGACATTAACAATTTGGTCTGCGCCGAACTCCTTGGCAAGAGCAAGGCGGCTTTCGAGCATATCGGCAATCAGCACTCTTGCGCCGAGAGCTTTGGCTCTCATCAGCGCAAACAGTCCGATGGGCCCTGCTCCCATAATCAGCAGGTTATCGTCTTTTTTCACTTCGGCACGGGAAAGTGCGTGACAGCTTATCGAAAATGGCTCTATAAGTGCAAGCCCCTTGGCGGACAGGCCTTTGCCGTCAATTATCCTTTCAACAGGCATTGTGATATACTCCTGAAAACTGCCGTCACGCTGAACACCCATAGTTTGGTTATCATGGCAGGCGTTGACGATTCCCCGCTTGCAGGCGTAGCATTCACCGCAGTTGAAATAGGGGTTGCAGGTGACAATATCGCCTGCTTTCAGTCCTCTGTCATTTTCAGGAATTTCGACAATCTGCGCCGAAAACTCGTGACCGGGGATTCTCGGATAAGTCGTAAAGGGCTGATTACCTGTGTAGGATGCAACATCTGCGCCGCAGATGCCGCAGTACAGGACTTTCAGAAGAGCTTCGCCCTGTTTTGCTTTCGGCATATCCTTTTCAATCAGTCGGATTTCACCGGGTTTTGTTATTTCAATCGCTTTCATGTTTTAAGCCTCCGTGTCGATATATTCGGGGTTCCAGATGACCGCCGTTTTCAGCGGCGCACCCTTGGAATAGATTTTATTTTCGTATGCGTCAATCGGATCGGCGGTAAATTCATCCTTATCAATCAGCTCCACAAGGCGGTCAAACTTGCTTTCGCAAAGCAGTTCGATTGCCGTTTCCATGTGCTTCTGCGTGAAATTGATAGATGACAGAATCACCTGATTTTTGAAGCCGAAGGGCATGGTGTCAAAGGTGACTTTCGGACCTAATGAAAAGCTGTTATATATACCGTTGCAGCCGAGAACACCGTGCAGGAATGCGATACGGTGTTCAACCTCGGTTCCGCTTGTACCGACAAAAACGCTTGCCGTGCCGCCGATTTTGTCATGTATCGCTTTTGCGGTTTCTTCTTCGTTCATGCCGCTGGAGGAAAGATAATCGCAGCCAAGCTCCTTTTTCACAAACAAGGCTTTTTTGCTGTTTTCGTCGCTTCGGGCAACGAAAAGAATATTCGCTTCCGGGTGGTTTCTCCGAATCTGATCGCCGATGAAAAGCCCCGTTGTGCCTAAACCGAAAATGACGACACGGCTGAATGTGCAGAGGGCGGCTCTTTTTCGGGCGGTTTGCTCGTCACATTTTTCTTTGGCAAGCTCCACCCGGAAATTCTGTGCTTCACCGATGTCGCACATTCTTTCATGCTGAAAAACGGCGCAGGCGTAAGGGTCGGAGAACACCAGCTTTTTCGCAAGAGACAGCGGCAATTTGGTAATGCCCTCATACTTTTTCGGTAAATACAGTAGCATATCGGGGTTGAAATAGCCCCTGTCGCAGAAAATGCCGTCGGCGCCGTCGCAGCCGTATTCAAAATAGGTCTCGTCCTCGGTGAAACGAGTCGGATCAAAGCTGTCGCCGCCGCGGATTAAGACGATGGCAAAACGGTTTTCCGACGACACCCACACAACGCCCTCATGACCGTTGATGAGCCTTTTTTCGCCCTCTGGGAATTTCGGGCAAAGTTTCTTCTCTCTTCCCATTTTCATCAGTTCAAAGTCCGTTCCGCAAAAGCCGCAGAACACGGGAACGGCTTCAATTCCGCTCTTTTTTTCTTCGCCTCTGAGCCTTTGTCTCGGCGGATTGATGAGATTGATTTCACCGTACTTCAGCGGCTCTTTTTCGTCGTTTTGAAAATATGTAGCATAGGTTTTCATATATCGTATCTCGGTTCTTTAAAAGGATTGAATGTCGATGTTAATGTTATTATTTTTGTCAAGCGTCAGAACCGTGCCGCCGAGTGTTTTCGAGGAGAAATAGCAGTTATATGAGCTTTTTGTCATGTAGCAAAGTTTTACGCCCTCGCAATCGGCAACAAAATTATTGTTGTGGTCATGCCCGGCAAAAAGATAGGTTCCGCCGTTTTCTTTAAATACGGTAAAAAATCCGTCGTTATTGACGGCAAACCAGCTGTCCTCCTGCCTGAGACCTAATTCATAATTTCCGGTAATATCCTTATATTCGGGAACGGGAACGTGCATAAATGCCATATTGGGTACAGCTTTACCGTTTGTTTCATTTATACCATTTACTGCCCATTTATACCATTCAATCTGATTTTTATTAACTCCGCCGTCTGTAATCTGTCCGTCAACGATTCTGTACTGTCCGTCGTCAAGCATAAACAGTGAGTAAACGGGTTTGCCGTTTCGCGTGAGGTTGACAATATAGTTGCCCATGCCATTCATGCCGTCGGGACCGCATTTGAAAAGGCAGTTTTCAGCACTTTCATAAATTTCAGCAAGTTTGGCCTTGTCGGCTCTTCCCTCATAATCATGATTTCCGAAAACAGGTGCCCACGGAATGTCAAACTGCGCCATAAAATCACAGAATTTTTGCGTGCTGATATCATTCCAAGCAGTTAAAACGGTATCGCCGCCCACTACTATTAAATTCGGATTAACCTCTTTAATCAGTTTTTTCAGTTGAATTTCACTCATGCCGTCAAGAATAAAGTTTACACCGAGGCAAGCCGCAAAGGTGCCGTGATTTCTAATGTGAATATCTGTCAGGCAGAGTATTTTAAAATCCTTATCATTTATTTCAAGGCTTTGGGCATAATCGGTAGTATATGTATCATCAGGACTCCAATCATCACAGACGGCAACGCCCTTTTGCTCTTTCAGGGCAACCGAGGCAAAATACCCGTTGCAGACTGCGACAACCGCCGCCAGAACAAGGAAAATACTGATGATGATTTTTACGGGTTTCTTATTGAAAAATGTTTTCATTTTTCTTCCTCCAATGCTTTAAGTTGATAAAAAACTGCTGAAAAATCAGTTAAACTGTGACCGTTTATACTTTGCTCGTTTCCCTGATAATTTTGCAAGGGCAACAATCCGTGTTTCATCAAGACTTCGCCGCTGACCTTTAAGCCTGTTATGTCCACCGTATACGCAACATCTGATGAAAGCCCAAAAAGTTTCAGTTTCGGCAGCTGCGAAACAGGGAAAAATAACTTTTGAAAGAGAATAACATACGAAGTATTTTTGTCTGCACTGACAAGTTGCCAAGCGGTAAAGTTCTCCTCAAAGCCGTCTGTCAGTCTGTAAAAACAACCGTCCGTAATAAACAATCGCATTCGCTTGTATTCTGCAATGCAGTACTTTAAATAGTTCAACTCCTCTTTCGGGAGTTTGGTCAGATCATATTGCAGACCGAGTACACCGAAAGAGGCAACACCGCTCCTTGCTTCCAGAGTGGTTATACGTTTTGTCTGATGATTGGGAACCGCCGAAATGTGATTGCACATCACGCTAATCGGATAGCCGTAACTTGTGCCCTCCTGTATCAGTGCACGGGAGAGAACATCAGTATTATCCGACACCCAACCAATCGGCATAAAACAAAGCATTCCCAAGTCAAACCTTGCTCCGCCGCTGGCGCACAATTCAAACAGTACATTCGGATTTTTTGAAGTTATTTCAGATAGAATACGATAAAGTCCGCAGATATAGCTGTGCTGTACCTCGTAAATCGGCGTCTCAACAGAAGTAAAATCGGAAAACATCCTGTTAAAATCCCATTTTACATAATCTGCGCCACTCTCTTTTATCACCGAGCATACTGTTTTAATTAAAAAGTCCTGAATCTCGCTTCTTGACAAATCAAGTATGTACTGGCTGCGGCCCAAAATTTTCCTGCCATTTTCTGAACCGAGAGCCCAATCGGGGTGCAACTCAAAAAGATTACTTTTTCGGCTTATCATTTCAGGTTCAACCCAAATGCCAAGTTTTAACCCTTTTTTGTGCACATAATCTGTAACCGATTTGATACCGCCGGGGAATTTCTCACGGTTTTCCTGCCAATCGCCAAGCGACGAGGTATCATCATTCCGTTTTCCAAACCATCCGTCATCGATCACCAACATCTCTGCACCAATTTCAGCGGCACGGTCGGCAAGTTCACACAGTTTTTCTTCAGTTATATCAAAATATACACTTTCCCAGCTGTTTAGTAAGACAGGTTTTTGCTTAAAAGCCCATTGTTTTGGCAGAATATTCCGCTTAACAAAATCATGCATATTATGCGATACACCGTTGTAACCGTTTTTGGAATAGGTTAAAACGGCTTCAGGTGTAAAGAAAGTATCGTTTTTTAGTAAATTAAATCTAAAACCTTTGGGTGAAATTCCGCTCAATACTCTTATGCCGCCGTAAGGCGAAACCTCAAACACCTCACGGTGATTGCCGCTGTAAATCAAGTTAAAGCCGTAGCTTTCGCCTGAAAAATTATCGGCATTTTTCTCAGCTAACATCACAAAAGGATTGTGCCATGCGCCTGAAGCTCCGCTTTGGGAGTCACACACAAATTTTCCTGCTGTAAGCTTTTGTTCATGCTTAAAGCGTTCCCTCGCCCAAGCTCCGTCAAAGGTAATGCATTTATACTTACCCATCGGTAAATCTAACTGCATACTCATTAAGCTGTCAACACCAACTGCATTTTTATTTGCTTTGATTTCAGCATAACGAGTAATCACATCGCACTTTTCAAAATGTTGATAGTACAAGCGTAATTCCGTTTCTGTATGTTCGTCACGCAAGAGAACACATAAACATCCGTCGCCGCTGTGTGCCTGTGCAAAATCCGGACGCGCAGGCGGTTGTGAAAGCAAAGTATAACCCACAAAAGTAAAGGTGCACAACGCTTCACCGCAGTTTATAGTACATGCATTCTCACGGCGGTCACCGCCGCCGAATGCGGAATATTCAAACTGCATTGCATCTATCCCATAGGCAATATCGTTTTCAGGATAAAGTGCAGACACAAGCAGCATGGAACGCTTTTCAAAAAAGGCGTTGTAATCTGTCTGCTCGCTGATCTTATCGCCGTAATACAAGTGCTGTAAATCACCGTGTTCGGTTACGGCAAATATGTAAGATGTATTCTGCGTGTTCAGATGGAAGATGTTATCTTTTATATGAATCATAGCAATTCCTCAATCAAAAAGATGTTTATATAAATGCGCAGCGAAATGAGTGTTATCAAGAGAAAAGATTTCATTGAATTTCTCGTTTGCGTCTGTTTCTTTGGCTTTCCCGAGAAGTCCCAACGCTTTCATAAACAGGCAGTGAACACGGTTTTTCTTGTTCAAGTCCTCATCAAAAACCAAAAAGTCGGGCAGTGAAACGGCAAAATAGTCGATTTTCACAGTGTCGTTTATATGCTCATCTGCGTAGGCAATCAGCTTGTCGAAGCGTATATCCGCTTCTGCTTTTCTCCCGAGTTTCAGCATCGCAAGTCCCTGACAGAAAATCGTTTCGGGCGGCTGATCGTTATAGTACATGGCGCTTTGCGGCTCGGAAAGTCCCGATGAGGCTTTTTCAAAATACGCCGCTACTTTTTCGGCATGATTCAGCTTTTCATAAGCCACGCCCAACAAGTAATTTTGCAGGTTTTCCTGCGCACCGTAAAGCTTACCCTCACCGAGATTATGCGGATAGGAGAATATGCGCTCCAAAAGAGAAACCGCCTTTTCATGCTCTCCGTTTTGAATTGCCTCTTTTGCCAAAGTGCACAAGGCGGCAACATACTGTGCGGGAGCTTTTCCCTCGCCGCCCTCCCACGGGTGGAAAGAGTGAGACATCAGACAGTCAAGAGTTTTTTCAGGCTGTCCGTTCAAATTGAGAAGTGTCACATATTCCGTGTATAAATCGTCACGGAAGCCGACAAGTTCCATGTACTTTTCCAAAAATGCAAGCCGTTCTTTCGGTGGCGTCTGCGTTTTTTTGTAGAGTTGGTCAAGCTCCATGAGCACTCTTGCGTCTGTTTTATCAAGATTAAAAGCCGTTTCAAGCTCTCTCAGCGCCAATTTCTCATCGCCCTTTTTGTTGTAATAAGCAAGGGCAAGGTTACGGTGCGCCGTCGGGAATTTCGGCTTTTTCTTCGCCGTGTTCTCCCAACAGGTTATTGCATCGTCATACCGCTTTTTATCGTAATACAGACAGCCGAGATAGTAATTCGCCATAGCGTTATTGTTACTGCTTGCGATTGCGTGTTCGAGTGCAAGCATATCGTCAAGTCTGTGGGGGAAACAGAGATAACTGTCAGCGTTTTCGCCCTTTTCAAGGTGATAATATGCTTTTTCCCTACCCCCGAAAAGCTCATATAAATCCGCAAGATGAAAATGAACAAGCGGATAATCCGACTTCGTTTCCAGCAACACAGAGGCGGCGTCACCGTAAAAACCGCCGGATTTGTATTCGAGAGCAATTTCAATGGCAGTATCGACTCTCATCACGGGCTTTTCACCCAAGACATGGCGGCTGATAACGTCCATCGGGTCGAGCGCGACGGTTTCTTTCGCAAGACTCACCGCCTCGTCATTTCTTCCGAGTTTACGAAGAATCAGCAACTTGAGATTTCTCGCTTTGTAATTGCGGCTGTTTTTTATGATTGCGTTCTCAATATGGTCAAGTGCGGTTTCGTATTCGCCGTTCCTCGCCGAAATACAGGCAAGATGATAAAACGCCGATTCCTGACAGGCGTTGCTCCACGCTGATTTATAAAAAGCGTCGTAGCTTTCGGAAAGTCTGTTCTGATAAAGCAGGCAAAGGCCTAAGTTATAATACGGCTCGCTGTCGTAGGGGTTCGGATTGGAACGGGTCGCCTTTTCGATTGCTTTTCTGAAATACGGCTCGCTCTCGGCGAACTGTCCTCTTTTCAGCAAAAGCAAGCCGTATGCGTTATTGAGACGGATATCCGTCTCGTCCCGGCGAAGTCCCTCCAGATAATAATCCTCGGCACAATAGGTTGCGTGGCGGTACTGTTCAATATGCAGTCCGAATAAATATAAATCCTCCGTTGTCTTGCAGTCTTTCGGCTCGGGCGGACAAACGGCAGGCGGCGTGGGTGCCTGCTTTTTGCCGTTGACTATGTAGTTAAGATATTGTCTGCCGTTTTTCAGTATTTGTATTTCTTCAATCGTTTCAGGATTTTGAATTTTGATTTCGGCGGTTTCGCTCGGCAGTAAAACAATGTTTTCACTTTGCGTGACTTTGCCGTTTGCAAGTGTCCCTACGGTGATTTCGCCCACATTGCCCGAGGCATACAGATGCACCGCGCCGTTTTCAAAATTCATAGCAAGGTCTTTTGTGGCATTATGTACCGTTCCTATTTGCTTGTACGGCATAAAATACTGTGTAAAACGCTTTTCCTCCATGGGGGCTATAAAGGTAAAATCCGGCTGATTGTCGGTAAAGCACCCGGTCATCAGCTCCACATACGGACCGTCACAGTCTGTCAGATTCCTGTCCCATGCCTTGCCGAAGTCACCGCACCCCCATGTCCATTGCTTTTTGCCGGGCGCAACATGATGATCTGCAACATGGAGAATACCGGCATTCACGCCGTCATCATAGCCGCCGACAAAATCATAATCGGATTTCGCCGCCATGTACGAGGTCGGAACGGGCAGGTTCTTATAACGGGAAATATCCACGCCCTGGCTGTAATCGACCTTGTAGTAGGTACCCGTTGCAATCGGGAATGTCGAGGACGCACGTTTGCCGTGGTCCATAACCGTCGTCACGTCGGGCGGAAAGATACTGCGGGTGTTGTCATTGACCGCAACGGCAGGATTCGCCCACCAGAGAAAGGTCTGCGGCACATCGGTGCGATTAAATAACTGCGCTTTGATTTCGATATAGGTACGGTCGGGGTAAAGCGTAAAGCGTGCCATACCTTTTGTGCGGAACATATTTTCAATTTCGCTCATGATGACCGTCGCGGAGCCGTCTTCATTTTCAAAGTAGGTATAGTCCACCTCGTCAAAGGTGCTCGGACGGTGATGCTGCGGCCAGTTAAACTCGATGCCGCCGGAGATCCACGGGCCGGCAAGACCAACAAGGGCAGGTTTGACAACCTGATTATAGTAAACAAAATCATAGCCGTTGGTTTTATCGGTTGCACGCTGAATTCTTCCGCCAATTTCGGGCAGAAGCATCACTTTTATAAAATCGTTTTCAAGAAATACCGCTTTGTATTCTTTGTCGGTTTTTGTGTCATAAATCTTATCAATTACAGGGTGCGGATAGACCTTACCTGATGAACCCTGATACACTCTCTTTTCCAGAAACATTGGGTTTTTATCCGGCTTTCCGATTCCGTATGTAGGAATTATAACCTTTTCTTCCCACACTTTTACTTTTGAAAAAGTCTTCATAGCTTACCTCTAAATTAAAATTGACATTCGTTCAGTTTGATTATATAATAAAATTCAGGAAAAAAATTGAGAAAATCTGCCCGATTATTTAGAAATTCTACCATAAAGGACGATGCAACAATGAAATCAAGAGAAACAGGCGTTCTCGAAAAATCCGAAGTGTATTTTTCCACACCGTCTCAGACAGCGAAGAAAATATACTATTATCCGATCAGTGCCGGTCATTTCTTCTGTGTCAAGGGCTACCATTTGATTAGGGATAACTATGACAGTCTGTTAATCACACATATTCTCAATGGCACTTTCACCTATGTCAAAGACGGCAATCATGTAACGGCACGGGCAGGAGATACGGTAATACTTGACTGCTACAAACCGCACGAATACTATACAGACAACAGCTTTGAGTCGATATGGGTACATATCAGCGGTGGAAATTCTTTTGAGTTGTTTGAAGAAATCGAAAGAAGCAGCGGAAACTTAGTCAAATGCAAGGATATTCAGCATGTAAAAAAGCTTCTGTTCCGACTGTTTGACTGTATTCGGCAGGAAAAACCATCATCAGAAAGCGGTATGTCGCTGGATATCTACAAACTGTTTAGCGAGCTGTTAAGCCCTCAGAGTCCCAAAGCGAAGGGTGAAAGCAGTTATGAAGATAGTATTCAGGAGGTCAAAGCCTATATTTCGGAAAATCTGAATGATAATCTGACGGTTTCCAAGCTCGCCGAAACAATCAACATGAGCTCGTCTCATTTTTCAAGAGTATTCAAACAGCAAACCGGGGTTTCCCCGTACGACTTTGTTTTGCTTTCCCGTCTGAACAGAGCCAAATATCTGCTTCAACAGACGGATATGACAATCGCCGCCATCGCGTACGATATCGGTTTCAACAGCGAATCGAATTTTATTTATTTTTTCTCGGAGAACGAGGGTATTTCGCCAGGAAAATTCCGGAAGCTGAAATTCTGAGATAATAAAAAGCCAAGCCGACGGACTGCGCTGTTCGTCGGCTATATTTTATGAATAGAACATCACCGTTTTTTCATTATTCGGTTTCAATGCAAATACAAATCGGAAGTTCATTGTTCCGTTTTTCGGGCAACTCGATTTGCAAGTATTTTTTGCTTTGTTCAAAGCGCAAGGATCGGGTTTCGCCGAGTATGTGAACTCTTTTTATGTCATAACGGATACCGTGTTCATTGTCAAAACACATGGATTTGATTTTCAGCGTCTGCGGCAGAACACTTCCCATCGGGAAAATATAAAGTTTTCCTTTCTTTGCCGTAAAGCAGAAATCTTTCGAAGAAAACTTCTTGTTTTCCTTAAAGGCGCCGTTCTTTGTCTTCTTTCCCTCAAAAGCGCATATCTCATAAGGGTAAGAGCCGTAAATTGCTTCGCCGTTTACTTCCATCCATTTTCCGATTTCCAAAAGGACAGATTTTTCCTCATCGCAGATTGTGCCGTCGGGTTTCGGTCCGACATTGAGCATATAACAGCCGTTTTTCGACACAACTTCAATCATATTACGGATAATCTCTCCGGGGGTTTTAAACTGATTGTTCCTGGTATAACCCCATGAGTTTTTTGCGATCGCCGTATCGTTCTGCCAAAGCTCTCTTGCAACGCCGTCAATCTGACCACGCTCCACATCATAAATCGCACAGCCGGCAAAAATCGAACTGTATTTATAGAATACGCAGACCTCCTTGCCCCATTCTACTCCTCTGTTGTAATAATAGGCAAGAAATTTTTTCATATACGGATAAAACTCTTTCTTGAATACCCACCAATCAAAATACATGGCGAGCGGCTTATTGCGGTCAACCGATTCGCAAGCGGTCGCAAGCCATTCTTCCAGATACTCTTTAGTCGCTGTTATTTCCTCATCGGTTCTGTCAATGTTGCCGCTTTCCGGCATATAAGCCGGGCCGTATAAATCGGGATAAAGGTTCTTTGAAACCTCGGAATCGGGATAATATTTTCTTGCTCCGTTGAAGAACCAGAAATGCTCAGCACGGTGATTGCTGATTAAAAAGCCCATATCTTCCCTGTCACAGGCGTCGTGAAGCTCTTTCATATAATCCCGACCGTTGAGGTCTGCCATGTTCCAACGGTTCAGCTCACTTTTATACATCTTGACGCCGTCATGATGCTCTCCGACGGGCATAATATATCCGGCTCCGCTTTTTTTGAACAGCTCCACCCATTCGTCGGCGTTAAATTTTTCAGGCTTGAATTTGTCTATCAGATGGCGATATTCGACATTTCTGCCATAGGTTTTGTCATGATACTGACTGCTCTTCGTCCCCATTTTATACATCTGTCTCGGGTACCATTCGGATTCACAGGAAGGAACCGAATAAACGCCCCAATGAATAAAAATACCGAACCGTTTTTCACGGTACCACGACGGTACTTTAAAATCCGAAAGGCTCTCCCATGTGTCTTTGAACGGTCCTTTTTCAATGACCTCATCAATTGTTTTCAGATAGTTTTCAACGGTAATCATTTACATTTTCTCCTTAATTTTTTTAACAGTCTGCCGGTTCCGCACAAGAAAACCGCAACAAATAACACAATAATAAAAAGATATTTGGGCACCGAATAAATCACTCTGTTTCCCGAATATACCGTCATCGGACAAAGATAATGAACAATAATATAGTGAAGGACGCTTCCGGCAGTCATTCCGGCAAATCCAAAGGCGGAAATTCTCTGAAAGTCCAAAACAACCATAAAAAACAACAGGAGAACTCCGACAAAAAGAGAGGCAGACAGATAATTCAGTCCGCAGGTCGTCATAACAAATCTCGGTGTGATCAGTAATAGTGCGGTAAATGCAGAAAAGCAAAAGAACTGCATAAGCGAGATTTTTTTCGAAATCTTCTTATAGTCAGTGTTCTCGGGAAACTGAAAATTTTTACGGTTCTCCGCAAAGAACAGGCAAACCAATATGACTGCCGCAGCAAGAAGGAATCCGATTCGGTAAAGCCCGGTGCTTTGCATAAAAACGGATAATATTACTGATACCATCACTGCAAGAACGGCAGTGATCTTATTGGCTTTACCGTGAAAAACATACTCTATTCCGACACCGGTCATAATTCCCGAAACGCCTGCAAAAATGCCCAAAATTCTTGAAAGACTCATCGTGACATGGCTGATTCTCATCGTCGGGCATAATATCTGGAAAAGGTCTGTATTCAAAAGAGCAAATACTGCGGCAAAAACCGCTAAAATTGATAACGCAGAGCATATAATCATTTTACGGTGCTTGAACAGCTTTTCTAAAATCAATCCTATTAAAAACGCCAAAGAAAAGATGATCGAAACAAATTCCATACGGTGAAATTTCAGACCGGAAATATTGATAAACAAAACATCCGTTACGATTTCAGTCCGGCAATAGACATCAAAAGTTAAAAACAAAAGAGAGCTAATAAAGGTGCAGGCAAAAAGCACGACATTTTCACAAGTAATATTTTTACGCATTCTGATCGCCTCCAAACTGACTTACGGCATCGTTAACCGCTTTCCAAAGTGAATTTTCCTCAGTGGCAGCCGTATCGCAGGTAAAGCTCCATACCATGATACCGCAGCCGTTAAGAAGCGCAAACGCTGTTTTATCGCGAACCAATGCCGGAGAATTAAAATATACCGCAGTCGGCGACGAATCAAAATAGCAGTTGACCGTATACGTGTTTTGAAAATAGTCGGTTCGGGGTAAATTTTTATAAATATATTGTTCCATGATCGCCTCTGTCTGCGTACCGTAAAACGGAATCCCCAGGTTGATCTGACTGCGTTCAAAGCCGACCTCCTCGGCATAGGCAATCGCCTGCTGGGTACAGCTCCAGAAAGAAGAGTGCTGACCGTCCTGATCCATGATGTCATAGGTCATGATATTCACCATATCCAGAGAACGGATTGCTTCTCGGGTAAAGTTCAGGTCTCTTGTACCGAATGCACAGGAAAGAATGCTGTCCTCCCCCATTTGCGTTCTCATAGCTTTCTTTAACGCCACAAGGAAATCGCTGAAAATCTGAAAATCTTCTTTTGTCTGCGGAAACTCATAATCAATGTCAATTCCGTCAAATCCAAGTGTTTTGGCAACATAAATCAAGTTATTTATAAACATATCCCGATTTTCCTTCATTGCCGAATTTCGCCCCTCGTGCCCCTGACTGAAACCGAATACAAAGTTTATTTTCGCGTCCGTAGACAATCTTTCTCGGATAATTCCCGGAAGCATTTTTTGTTGTTCTATTCTTTCTTCCTGATTCACATCTTTGCCGCCTAAATATACCGTTCCCGTTTCATCAAATACAACACCGCAGTAATGATAAAAATGGGTAAGATTCGTCATATCAAAATCATCGAAATACTGATTGATTTTGACTTCCTTTTGTTTGTCATTCAGGCTCTCATCGTAAAGAATGGTGTTAACATCTTCTGCTGCAAGATATGCAGTAACACGAAAATTATCGGTATTGCAAGCCGGCTCGTGATAGACTTCAATCTCTCTGATAGCCGGGAAAGAATCCGCTTTGGTCACCGTAAGACGGACATACCTTGCTTCGATATCATCAAATGTACACAAACGATGATATTCAATTTTATCGTTCTGATAAACCGTCGAATAGGTTTCTCCGTTAGTAGAAACGGAGAGGAAAAACTCTTTGACATTCAACCCTTTTTCTTTTAGAATAACGGAATTAATTTTTTCTATCTTTCCCAGATCAATCGTGACATAAAAATTTTCTTTTTTCAGACTTTGAAAAGAGGTTTCCGTTTTTCCGTCCGTCAGTTTTTTACTGTCACAGACAGCATTTAAGGCAAGATTTTCGCTTTGCATGTAAGCACTGTCGGAAGCAAAAGCTTCCTTTGCGGGAATTTTTGCTTGATATGTAAAAGCAAAAACCGTCAATGATGAAATGAGTATCAACGTTATTATTGATAGAAACGGTATTTTTTCATTGCAGTCTCCTTTTTAAGCTATCTTTTTATCAATTTGATTTACGGTAAAATAAAACTAACGGCAGTTGAAACTGCTTCGGCATATTTTGTAACCTCATTTCCGTCGCAATTTATCAGAATGTCGTAGCCTGAGCCGTTTCTTTTTACGGTAATATCCGTTCGCTTGCCGCAAAGCATGATGTTTTCAACAGACATTTCGTTCCACTCGTCGGGCAGATTCGGTTTCATGGTAAAGCTTTTGAACCCTGTCGGTCTGTATCCCAGAATGCCCTCGGTGAAAATACGAAGATAAAGTCCGCTTTCTGCCGAAAGCTGAGCCTGATTTCCCTCGGGAAACGCCTCAACCGGATAAGGAATATGTTCACCCAAAAGCCTTGCAGATGTAAATGTTTTGAACAGTTTAATTGCTTCATTTTGATGTCCCGAATAAAACATACCCCGGAGCGCATAAAGGGTTGCTCTGTCCCAATATGTTTTTTCACCGCTTCGGGTAACTATACCGCCATTTTTGAACAGTTTATCGGAAAGAAGAGCAGACACCGTTTCGTTGCTTCTGTCGTCAATTCCCATAGCAAGCGGAATTGCAATCCACGCACGAAGGTTTTTCTCCTCCTCGCAATATCTGTAAGTGTCAAAGCCTTCAACATTTCTGCCGAAATATTTTTCAATGGATTTTCTCAGATCTTCGGCAATTTTATTTAACTCATCTGCTCTTGCGTTATTGCCGAACTCTCTTTCGAGATACGCAACGCTGATAAACGCATCATAAGCAAGGCAAGAGGTGCATAGGTTATATGTTCCGCTTTCAAATCTGTTTTCAAGCTCGTCGGAATCGCTCCTTACAACACCGTTTTCACCTATTTGAGAAACAGTATAGTCAATGCATTTTCTGATTGACTCAATATATTTTTCAGCCGTTTCTTTACAGCCGCTTGTCAGCAGAAAACGGGAACAGCCGTAGGCATACATTGCGCTGTCGCCTCGGTCGTTTACACCATGCCAAATGCCGTCACCCTCAGCAATAATGCTTGTGATTAAAGCCTTATCGGACGAGATGTACTTTTGATACATATTGTATGTATTAAGTGCTTGTTCTCTGCCTGTTTCATATCCTAAATAAGCGTACAGAGGATTGATATATTCGCACTGGTCATTAGTCCAAATTGCCGCATAGTAATATCCTCCGCCCGGTGAGTGCATAAGTCCTGCTTTTGTTTTGAAAATGCTTTCACAGGCACGGATTTTTGTATAGAGTGCCATGGTGTTAATTTTTTCATCGGGTGTTTTGATAATCGTTATTTTTGAAATTTCATCAATGAACGCTTCTCTCAATGACAATTCTTTTTCAAAATCAACGATAAAGCTTTCGTTATAATCTCCGGCGCAGTATGCCACAAAAATAATGCCCGATGTCTGAGGCTCAATGTACATATCGGTGTTTGTACTGCATTGAGTAAAGAATTTGTATCTTCTCCTGTTCACACCGTGATGAGCCTTTGTAAAATGTTCCTTGTCGTTGCTTTTAAGATTAAAACCAACCGTTTTATCCGTTTTGTTGAAAAGTTCAACTCTTTCAATACAAGCCTTGCACTCTCTTGCGGAAAAGATTGAACGGTGAACTTCAAGTTTTCCCACACGGCTGTAAATATGCAAGATGCCGTCAAAGACAAATTTTGTTGCTTTTTCGTTGACAGTGTGTCCGTCAATAACAACGGAATACCCATTAAAATTACGGTCAAGCGAACTGCCTGTTAAATTAGGATATAGTCTTAATGTAGGAAATGTTGTGTGACGCATCAGCCTTAAATTGCCGTTGCTGTCGGCACCGTAGCTAATGATTGAGGCAGAGTAAAAGCCTGCCGTTTCAATATGGTTTGCATATTCCTCACCCTCAATAACATCGAAGCAAATTTTGTTGTTTTTCAAATAATGCTTTTCCTTTGTAAACGGTGTATTCAGTTTTGCCCATTTTGCGAAATACGGTATTCGTCTTCGCGGAATTTGAATTGATAATGACATATTTTTTGTTTCCTTTTCATTAATTACTGATTATACAGCCTTTTTTGAGAATTATATTTGCATATTGCTTTTCTTCGCCTGTTGCAATTATTGCATAAGCCTTTTTCGCCCTGTCGTAATATGCAAACCGTTCTTCAAATGAGATTTCGGCGTCAGGTTCATATTTTCTTAAAATATCAGCATATCGATTCCAGATACTTGTATCTGCTATGTCCCCCTCACACTTTTGCATCAGGATAAAATGATTGGAATCATACTGGTCAAGAGGGAACAGCGTGAGAACAGCATCAAGCATATCGCAGGCGGAAATACCGTCCGCTCTTATCAGAATATTGGCATTCATTGCAGCCGGAAAGTTTCCGTCTGCAATAACGATCTCATCTCCGTGTCCCATTTCGCAAAGAACCTTTAATAAATCCGGAGAAATAATTTTGGGGATATGTTTTAGCATAAAGTTTGCTCCTTTACAAGGTGAAATTTATTTTTTTGAAGCTTTTCGTTCCGCTTTCAGTTTCGCAGCATACGCTTCTTTTTCTGCCTGTTCCCGTCTTTCTGCTTCTTCTTTTTCGGCTCTGTGCGCTTCAGCCCGGGCTTTTGACTCTTCATAATTGGCTTTGATTTCATCATATCGACGATAGTTTTCCTGCTGAATCAAAAGCTTTTTTGCGTCAATATAAGGCTTTGCCGCACGGTTATAGGCAGAATACTGTTCCGTAAGCATCTTAACTTTCTTTTCCAGCTCCCATTTTTTCTTTCGGAGAGCCTTTATTGCTTCATTGATTTCACGAGCTTTTGACTTGTTCTTTTGTTCTGTTGCCGTACGGTAATCAAAAATCATTGTTTTAATACGGGAATCTATCTCATCTTCCTGCCTGAATAATTCACCGAAAATATCGCTGTCAAATTCCGAAATACCGTTTGCGTAATTCTTTTGGAGAGCTTTTCTTGACAATCTTTCGGCTCTTGCGTTTTCGATGGCATATTTACGCATTTCCTTTTCGTCCGGTGTGTTTTTCGGGAGTCTGCGCGCTTCTTTTACTGAAATCGTATTCAAATCCATGAGGCCTGCAAGTCCTCTCTCACAGATCCGCTTTGCTCTTTCCACCTGACTCTGCATAACAGGGTGGCTGAATTTTTCAACCTCTCTGACAATATACTGTCCGATGACAATTTTTTCGTTCTGTTCTTTTTGTTCGTGAACCTTTCTCTTTGCCGCTTTCACCGCCGACTTATCCTTTGCTCTTTTGGCTTCCCTGATTTCCGTCTTGTCGGGCTTGACGGGAGTTTTATCGTAATAATTGTAAGCTTCGTCAATCAGATCAATCGCTTCAATCAGGTTTTCATCGGACAGTGCGTTATTTCCGTAATCTTCAAAAAGAGCTCGGATTTTCAAAACGCTTACCATTGCCTTTTGCTTAACCTCTGTGAGATCATAAAAGAAATACGGAATGGCATTCAAAGCCGCGCCGATTGCTGAAGCAATGACAAGAATACCGCAGATTCTTTTGAAATACTCCGGATCATACAGTACGAAGTAAACATTACTGCCGTCATAGCCAAGCGACTTTGCGACGGTTTCGTTAAGACCGGCCCAGTTATAAATTGCAGGAAGAACAGAACCTGTTACCATACCGACAACACTGCCTATGAGACCGACGGTGAAGAACATACCGTCTATTCTCTCGCCTGTCAGGTATTGCTGATAGTCACGGATATCACCGTTCAGACTGTACTGCAGAAGATTTCCGAGAGATGTACCCAGACCGTTGACAAACATACATATGAGCATCAGCCAGATCATCATGCTTTTTGGAGCCTCGGTTACGACCGGATACATGCAAAGAATAAACAATATGCTCATCAGATTGGAATATAAGAGCAGATTCCTTTTTCCGATTTTTCGAATCAGTATCGGTGCAAAAAGCATAGACCATAGCGACGAATTTCCGTATACTGCCGTTACAAATGAATACTGTAAGGGGGTACAAGCCTCCTGATAGTTATACAGCCAGGCAAGAATGGTTCCGAAAGATGATTCAAGAAAACCGATCCAGCTTGCACAGGAAATAATCCAGAAATATTTATTCTTAGCGACTGCACGAAGCGCATCCATAAATCCGATCTTGATTAAATGCGTTTTTGCTTCAATGACCTTTTCTTCGGTATTGACATGAATCAGAATTGTCAGAAGCAGACCCAACAATAAAATAGGCGGAAAAACAGCCCGGTAAATCCTCATATCATATATTGTGTTTTCCCCTGTAACGGCCCGGGCAAGAAGCGGCATCAAAAAACCGATAATTGTCGGTGCCAGCGAATCCGTTACCGCAGTAACGGAGCACACATCAGAACGCTCGTATGTATTCGGCGACAGAACATTGATGATGTTCGTGTAGGAATCAAACATAAAGGTGTAAAAAAACTGAAATCCGATATTAAACATCAGAACAGTAAAGCATTTCCAGAACAAAGTCATGCTGTCATATGGCATCCAGGTGAAGCCCATTGCGAGAATAACCGTCGGGATCGCCATTGTGAAAATATACGGACGGAATCTGCCTTTTCCGTTTTTGGCGCTGTCAACCATTCTGGCTCTGACAGCCGTCAGCGGAAAACTTGCGATTATACTAATAATGTAAATTAGATATAACGGCTGAGGCGGTATGCCAATTGTATTGCCGATGAGAGTATTACCGACGCTTAAAAGCATCATCTGAACGGCATAGCATATAAATTTTACGCCCATTCCGCCAAATGCCAAGGATGCTATTTCCTTGAAAGGCATATATTTGCCGTGGGGTGGTTTATTCCAATACAGCTTTAATTTTTCAATATTTTCGGATACAAGTTTTTTTACATTTACCATAATTTATCCCTCTGTTTTATTAACTCTGCCGTGTAAATTCATTAAGAGCATTTGATTTTATTTGCAGTCTCTTTTGTTTGGCATTTTTGTTGTAGTCAATTTGCTGATAGTAATATCTGTAATTCAGTTCCTGGCTTCTGCCGTCAACATATATACGGTTCGAAAGAGCCTCACGCAGAAGCTTATCAAAAGCCGCTGCTTGCTCATCGTTTAAGGAACTGCTCAAAGATGATTGCAAAATTCTTCCGTACTGCGTTAAATCAAGCAAATTGTCATACGCATTTTTAAGTTCTTTCACAGCTTTATCAACCTGCTTTTGAGTATAAGTGTTTTCATCGATGATAACCATTGCTTTTTCAAGAGCGTGATTGAATTTCATATAACTGTATTCGTTATAGATATGATCTTTTTCAACAGAAACAGAATTTACAAGTGCTTCCAGTTCATCATAAGAAGCATTTGTTTTTTCTTTTGTATGCGGTATAAAACCGCCTTGCTTTGACACCGTAAAAGCCTTATCCGACTCATCAAGCAATACGGAAAAATCAAGTATTCCGTTGTGTTTAAAGGTTACTGTCAGGGTGTTTGTATTTTGGTTCCAATCCAGAGTGTATGAATACGGTCGGTTCTGATAGCCCTTGCCGTCTGTGGAATTATTGAGAACAAGTTGCGGCATGCCGGATTTGTATGTACCTTTAACCGTAATAACGGTTGTTCTTTGCTGTGTGTCATCCACGCCCACGGGATTGCCGTTTTCATCAAGTACAAGATACTCCTTCGAAAAATTGTACCAACGGTTATTTTGCATATACTCATTGTCAATTTCCCTAACCATCTGCTTTTTATCTGTCCGGTAGTTTGAAATATAAAAATCAACAGAGCTTTTGCTTTCTGTAATAATTGCGGAAGTGTGCTCGTCAGCGCTGATTGAAATCTGCTGCGCAGAAGAAATAACAGGCTTAAAAGTTCCTTTTTTTACGCAGCGTTCATTTTCAACGCAGTGAATAAAGAACCACTGATTTGAGATTCGTCTTAAATAAGTATCACTGTCAACATCAGAGTAATACTCCTCATAAAAGGACTGCGGTTTTTCGGTATCCACCAAGGTTATATGATTTTCATTAAATACTTCTGTTTCATCGTTTCTGAGATTAGCTGGAAGCAAGGGAATAATACCGTATCTTCCCGTGCAGGGATAAAGGTTTGAATCATTTTCATTGTAATTGAAATCGGGATAATTATTATATCCGACAACCGCAACAGCTGTTTCATCCAAAACTTCCTGTCTTGACGGAATTGAGATTTCACCGCTTATCACTCTGTCTAAAAGAGGAGAAATGCCATATTCAAATCCTCCAAGCCTTTTACCGTTGCAGGAAGTCGAGAAATTCGGTGCTTCCGCCTTGAAGCAGGTTCCGCCTGCCGACATAACCAGCATCATGGACTGAACATACATATTTTCCGGATAATTGATAATCATATCCCATTCGTTATCAACCAACTCGTCATATTCGCCGAAAAGAGATTTTTTATCTCCGTCCACCTGCCAATGCCACCAATCAGAAGCAACTCCCCAGTTGCCCACCAATCCTGCAAGCCACAGCCCCTGCATACAGGAATAGGTTGACGGCTTGCCGTAGGACTCTTTATTCATCAGACAGATATATTTGCTGTTTTCTTTAAAAGCGGAATAAAATGCCTCGTTTGTTTCAAACCATTCCAGAATCATACCGCTGTCATAGTTCATATTGGTGTCTGTCCAGAAAAAGTACCCGCCGTATTTTGCACATAGCGAAATGCAATCAATAATATACTGTGAATTGTTGCTTTCCGCCTCGCCTCTCCATGCAATTGAGTTATAAAGCTCTGCAGCATTTAAGCCGTAAAAATACTGATGTTTCTGAGCAAATTCTTTTTCAAGATACGCAATAGGCATCCGCTCTTCAGGCGCAATTTCTCCGTTAACATTCTGAATCGCATAGGGAATCTGATTATCTTCACAAATCTGCGCCGTTTCAATAAGCATCTGCAAAGCGGAATCACAGCCCGGCCGTAATGTGTGCCCGGGAATAATCAGTAAAACAGTATAAGGCTTTTGATTGTCGGGAATTGATGACCATAAATCAAGTACGGGTTCATCGCCGTAATAGTTCAGCAAATTCAACGGATTCTTATTGTCTATAACCCGCTTCGGTTCTTTTTTGGAATTGAGTTCAACAGGAGTAAATGCTTCAGTAAGAACTTTTCTCTGTTCGTATGATAACGGTTTTTCATCTTTCGGAAGCTGTATGTGTTTTATAATCTGCGGTATTCCGACTGCGGATGCTGTAACTACAACAAAAGCAATTATCAGTATCATTATCCGTTTTGATTTATTACTCATATCATCATTCCTCGTTTAGAAGCATTATTTTTTAGTTTTTCTCCTTATCAGAAGCAATTCGGCAATCTTCATCAGATTCTCAGCATCGCCTTCAACGAGCTTTCCGTTTTTGTCGGGTGGCAGGTTGATAACCATGAGATTATCCGTTTTGTCAAGAATGCGGTAGTTATTGACGATCCCATCAGCGTCCATCAATGGCTTGCTCTCGTATGTATCGGAATAGAACCAGCTGAATTACTTTCGTGAGCAAATAGTCTGTTCAAACGGAAGATAGTATTCTTTTCCGCCGAAGGTGTAAATTTTCGGGTCGTCCTCACGGCACATATTCGGGTCCCACAGTCTGAAATCCGAGGGAAACATGCGAAGAGGGTCACGGTCACGGTAGTTTTTCGGCTCATAGCGTTTTTTGGGAAAGCCTTTTTTCTCGCTGTATTTGCCGACTGTATGATTGACGCCGATCTGGCAATTCGGCTGTAAGGTTTTCACATGGCTGTAAAGCCTGTCTAACTGCCACGCACGGCAGGGTTTATCCCAAGCACCGTCAAACCAGAGCTCAACAACCTCGCCGTATCTGCCGTCCATCAGCTCGGTCAGATGCTTCTCCATATACTGCACATAGGCTTCGTCATCGGCATAGCTTTTTTCGTGTCTGTCCCAAAGGGAATAATAAAGCCCTAATTTTATACCATATTTTTTACAGGCATCGGAAACCTCTTTCACAACATCGGTTTTGTTCGGTGAATAGTTTACGGAGTACTCCGTTGTGTCCGTATTCCAAAGGCAGAAACCGTCATGGTGCTTGGTAATAACAATCACATAGTTCATTCCTGCCTCGTAAGCGGTTTTCACCCAGCTGTCCGCGTCAATCGCAGTCGGCTGATAGCTTTCAATCGGCAATGTGCCGTCCGACCACTCGGTGTTGTTGAAGGTGTTGATGCCGAAGTGCAGAAACATGCCGAATCTGCGGTCAATCTGTGCCTGTTGTTCTGCGGTGGGTGTTAAGGACGGCTGCTGCATGATCGGGTATTCCATAAAAGGATAAGGCGGCGTTTTCTTTTTGAAAAACATAACTATTTCTCCTTGAAGTTGATTTTAAAAACATAACATTGACTTTTTCCGCTTCCAAAAACATCCGTTCTTGTGCAACCATAAAAATATTCGGGCTTTCCGTTTTTCATCAGTATGCCAGGCCGTTCAAGTTTTGTTGAACGGTCATTGTCACAAAATGTTGCAGTTCCGGGCAAATCGGTATAATCCGAAAGAACGCCGAACCCGATTTCGGCATTTTCCCTTTTGAAATATCCGTCCCTCATTTTCCAAAGTATTCCTGCTCCGAAAATGCCCGTGTTCTTGCCGAAATTATCGGTTGTGAGAAGATAGGTTTTTCCGTTTTGCTGAAAAGCCGTAGCATCCTCAACATAATGAATGTTATCCATTTTAGGTTCGTTGCACATGATATAAGGACCTTCAATGCTTTTTGAGGTCGCATATCCGTAGTGCATTTTTCTGTTTTGTGCCTTTCCGGCTTTAAAGAAAATATAGTATGTATCGTCTATCTTCGCCATGGCGGGATTTTCGGTTCCCGTTTTGCTGTGATAAGTCCAATGTGTTTTGTCTGTTGATTCCTTTACAACAATACCGTCATTCCCTGCAAAGTGCCACGGGCCGTTCAATGAATCTGACAACATAAGTCCTGTTTTCATACCGCCGTTTTTTACACGCTTATCCTGAACAATATAAACGAGCGCATATTGTTCTTCGAATTTGTATATCTGAGGATTGTGAGGGGCGGCCTGCCATTCGGGGAAAGGAATATTGTCATTTGAAAGCACAGTTTCAACATAGTTGAAGGGGCCTTCGGGTGAATTGCCGACAAAGTGAACAATTTCACTTTCTGAAGACCACAATGCCATTCCTTTTTCGCTTGTTCGCCATCTTGAGCAAAAAAGATGAACGCTATTATTTTCATCATAAATCGGCGAAACGCACCAATACCAATGGCTGTCGTCTGTTACTGAAACACCCTTATATTCCAGATTCAATGCTATATCGGAAAAAGGCATTTTATTTTTCTTTCCGGTAGCTGATTTCAAAGGTGCAATATTTGTTCTTTTAAAATGCATAAATGTGCCTCGTTCATTACATAGATGAGAAAAAAACGAACATCTTTTTAATCGCCGGGGAAATACTTTTCTTATGTACTCATCCATTGATATTCCGAACTCAGACGGCTTTTCGATGTCGAGTTTTTCTACAAGAGAGCAAAACTCATCAAATGCCGCTTTTTTTCGTCCGTAATTCAAATCTTTCTCATTCATTATAGAATAAAGGATGTTAATCTTGATTTCTTCAAGATAGCCGACGATTCGTTCTTCTGTGACAGAAGCGATTGCATTATTGATAAGTTCTAAATAGTTATCAATATTTTCCCTTGACAAATAATCTTTTTTATGGTCGGGCACCTCGTCATAAAGGTCAAGATCCTTGCCCTTGTCTTTTATCTCCCTATTCATTAAGTCCAAATATTCAGCGACATAAACCGAGGCTTCCCGATATGTAACACGGATATATTTAGCAAGAACCTTACTGATGTCAATATTGTTATCCCAAAGCTGTCTTGAAAGAATATATGTGCGTAGCCTTGCCATTTCATCGTTTTTCTCACGGCTTCCCTGATGAAAAACTGCTTTAACATTGTTTGCAAGATAGAGAGCATGATTATCCTTTTGTACATCAAAATTAGGATACGGCATAAGTAGGTGTTTAAAATCAACAACATAATCCCATATCATCAGACGACTGCTGATTTTACTCCAGTCTTCGATCAGCGCCTTTGTTTTTAAGGCTTTTTGGCTTTGATGTGAAGAGTAGCTGTAAAACTGACCGGAGCTAATCGGCGCAAGAACAATATTTACATTCGGCTCACATTTCATTCCAATCGGTGCTTTTTCATTGTATGTATATGCCAGAGTAGAAATGATTTTGTCGGGAAATTGCCTTGCAAGGCGGTTTATAACAGGAAGCATTGTGCCCATCATTGAGCCGGTTTGCTTCAGCACCGCTTCACACCTTTTACACTTGCAATAATCCGTATTGTCATTTATGCTGAAATCCCAGTATATCTTATCGGGATTCTGAGCAATCAATTCCGACATCTTTCTCTCAATAATCGGATAAATATCCTCATTTGTCAGGCAAAGCTGTGCCGGTTTTTTCTTGCTGTCATAGGCAAAATATTCGGGATGCTGTTTTTGATATTTATCAGGACTGACAAATGTAAAGACATCATGACACCAAGTGCCCCAAAGTTTGTTTATTTCAATATCACCGTCAGTAGCGCCGTTGTTTTTCAGTTTTTTATACCAACCGTTTTGAGATACCTCGTACTGAAAGACCTTACGCCATGCGAAATCGGGATTACTCACATATTCAAACGGTTCAAAGCAAATTGTCGGCAGGTTTGGAATATAATCAAAATCATCACGAACAAACATACATTCAAGTTTGTCTTCGAGAAAGCCGTATATTCCGTTCAAAATAAACCTGTCATCATTGGTCAGAATATAAATCCCGTTAAAATCCACTTTAATCAAAAAGCCGTCATCTAGGATTTTTGAGGTGTCAAGAGACAAAGATATATCCGTATGTCCTATACTAATAAATTTATCTGTTTGAAGCTCACTTTCTTTTATCACTTCAAACATATTTGTACTATTGATTATTCTATTCAAATATCTTGAAAGCTCGTTTGCGCTTTCATAAACATAATCGCTTGCCTGATCTGAAACAATAATTCTATAATCACTTTCAGAGTTTATTGCAAGACAGATTTTTTTGCCAGAATCTTCCGCAAAAGATTTCTTTATTCTTTCTTCATCAAAATCATCAATATGGTCTTTTATTCTAAGCATTTCAATTCTCCATAGAACTATCATCGTAAAGAATTAAGTGTCCTTTGTTGGTTTGCTTACCGATTCACCAAGAAACGAACAACCCGTAATATTTACGCTTTGTCTTTCTGCACGCTGATCCATGCACAACCGTTTTTTGTTAAATAAATCGTCACTTTTCCGTTTCTGACCGTCAGCGGTTTTTTTTTATATAAATCCCTTACCACCGCACCATTCGGCACACAAATTTCATATTTTTTGAAATGTGCATTTCGGTTGAAAATGAAGTATTCTGTACCCTTCTCAGTTTCTTTTTTACCGATTTCCAGGGCATCGTCAAACTGTGCAGGCAAATAATCCGTATCTAAAATTCTGTGCAGTCTCTCGACTTCTGCTTTGGAATATTTGCTGACATAATCGCCTGACAGCACCATACCGCCGCTTGCACGGATACACACATTGTTCAGTTTATAGAATTTCTTTTTGGCAGGTGTTTTATGGGCGATGCCCGCTGGGTCAACCATCGAAGACACGGTATCTGTCATAATCAGACAATCAGGGTCATTTACCCAGAGCGTATTATGCATCCAATTCCGGTGGAAGCATTGCTCGGAAAGATTTGCCATATGATTTACATTTCTTATCACATCATTAGTGACGCGCATTCCTGTTACCAATCCCAGCGACGGCCACATCGGCGCATTACAGCCGAGAATAAACGCCTTGTTTTCCGTGGCGTCAAAAATCGTTTCCATTCCTCTGCGATAAGCTTCAACCGATGTTGCATTCTTATTATAACGAATGCCGAACGGCAACGCACCCCACGTATTGGCGTCCAATTTGTAATAGCGCACACCCCAATTTTCGTAGATTTCATGCACCACATCATAGATATACTGCCTTGCGGCGGGATTTGTGCCGTCCAGCATATACCAAGGCGCATCACGCCAACCGGCAAAAGTCACTTCCTTTGTGCAAAGGGGCTTGCCGTTTTCATTCTGAACAAAATATTCGGGGTGTTCACGCAGCAGCCGGCTTTTTTCTGAGGCAATGAACGGCGCAAGCCAGATTGCCGGCTCAAAGCCCGCTTTTTTGATGTCCTGACAAATCTCTTTCATCGGACGGCTGAATTTGTCGCTTGTTTCAAGCCAGTCTCCCATAAAGGGCTGAAAACCGTCGTCAATCTGTATGTATTTAAGCTCCGGCGTTTTTTCTCTGATAACTTTCAGATTATCAAAAATATCCTGTTCGGAAATGTCCGGACCGATACAGTACCACGAGCACCAGCCCACCGGCATTTCACAATAGGTTTTCGGTGGGTGATTTTTGCAAAGAATTTCCGAAAATTCCCGCAGAATTTCGTTTTTCTCGCCTTGCAGAATCACCATATCTTCAAGACGAATTTCTTCCTGCTCGCCGAATTCCAGATTTTCAAGGCATTGCACCACCTGCATTTGCGTACCGTTCACCCGGATTTCCGTACGGAATCGGTTACAGCTCGCCGCGCCGATTAACACTGTCTTTTCACCTGTACCGATGAGAGCATAGTTATAAGCGATTTGAAAGCCTAGTGTTTGAGGCATTTTGTAATGACTATTGTCCGTATACCCCGTGAAGCTGTCAAACCTTCCAACAGTTCCCTTGTATTGCGACAACTTCTGATAGCCATCACCGTAAAACGGCGTATCTGCCGGGAAACCGTGTTCACCACTGAAAAGGACGGCTTCTTTCATCTTCTCCGCATGATTCAATGAAAAAGAAATGCTGAATAAGCTCTTTTCTTCATTGATTTGAAAATCGGCAGAAACTTTTCTGTTGCCGTTATCTACAAGAAACGGTTTATTAAAAGTCATATCATATCTCCTTTAAATATTCCATTTGCTTGCCAATCGCTTTGATGAATCAATCACATCACTTGTTTCCGGCTGTAGATATTCTTTATATTCATTCAACCAATCAAGCTCAAATTTGTTCAGTTCTCTTCCGAATTTATAGGAGCGATATCTATGCCTACCGGCATAATCGTTGCCGTTAAAAATAAAAAATCTGCGTTTATTTTCCAAGCAGTAGATTGCCCTCTCATAAAATTTACGCCATCGGACGCAGTAATACTCTTTGATCAGTCCGTTCCACTCGCGCCAAGCATAATCATATAGGGCATAGGTTGTACCGTTAATATTGCCCCATTGGGTGAGCAAAGTTCTTGCATTCAGATCAAAGTATTTTCTTTCCTGTTCATCGGCGGCAAGTGCGTGAGCGTCGTTGACCCAGCGAGAAAAACAGAATTCTTCCCGATGAGACAAGAGCTCATCCATATCATCCAACAGCTCAATCTGGTCTTTGGCTATCGTTTTGACCAAAGAAATATCTTTAGCTTTGTATGCCCTTGTAAAGTCAAGCTGTCTGTTGTAAAAACGGTTGCTTAGTGCCTGACGAAGTAAATCGCAGAGATCGTATTGATAACCGTCAGAATCTTTGAAATCATCGCTGGCGGACAAAAACAATGCAACGGCTGTTTCAAATTTCTTGGTATCGTAATAGGGCTTGACAACACAGCAAGGACCCGTCTTTTTCGGTATCATCTGCGGTCTTGCCGCAAGGGCGGAGCCGACCTCATTTTCTTCGTAGCCGTCGCTCTTATAACAGGTTTCAAGCAAGATATCCCATACCTTCTTAAACCTTTCATCATATTTTCCGTAACGACGCAGAATGTAATTGTCGAGCCATTTATCAAGGTCAATTTCTTTTGATGATGTCAGCAGTTCAAACTGCAAATCATAGACAACAGGATTTTGCTCAATGCCCTCCATAAACATACCCGTTCCAACAACATTTGCACCGTTTTCTTTCAGTATGTTATAAACATTTTTACTGTGTTTTTTCAGCTTTCCCTGCATAGAATTTTTGCCGCCGAAATCGTGGAGCATACCCGACACAACGGGATAACCCCAACAGTTTCTATTTTGGGGCGTTTTTTCACTGTTCAAATCCAAAATCAGCAAACGGTCTTTCGGTACGGCACGAACAATACCCTCGCGCATTGTCCAAGCCTGCATGACCCACACGGAATCTTTGTCAAAGCTTTTATAAAGATGATCGATAGCCTTGCCCACCTCGTTTAGATATTGAACGGTCTTTTTCGGCGGCGTTCCCTCATGAAAAGGATCACAGGCAATAAAATGATGATTACCGAAAAGCCTGTCCATAGTCTGCAGATAAACCGTTCCGAATTTTTGAAACAATGGGTCAAGAGGGTCAAGCTGAGCCGTTTTAGGATAACCGCACCAGCCTCTTTGCATAAGAATTTTTGCTTTGGGATATTTTTTCTTGAGAAGGACAGGAACATGTCCCGAAAAGCCCTGCTGAATGGGGTACATACCGAATTCTATGTATCTGTTTAATATCTTTTTCCCAAGTTCGAGGCGTTCATAAACATATTTTTCATTTTCAGGAGGCAGATAGCCCTCAATATTCGTCATCAACTGCCAAGCCCAAAAGGCAGGACCCGAAACAGAGTGCAAAGCTTCTTCTTTACTAAAGCCAAGCTGTAGCAGGGTTTCATACCAAACAGCCTCGCTACCGACTACTGCAAGCGGCATATTGATACCGTTCATGGCCATAAAGTCGATTTCTTTTTCCCAACGGTCAAAATCCCACCAACACATAGAATAATCCAGTGTGCAGTAATTCATATATACCCGGTACTTTTGCTCGATAGTCTTTGAAAATTGACCGTCAAACATGACAAGACGGTCAATTTTTATTTCCGTGTTTGCACACCATGAGAGCTGAACATGGCAGTATTTTTTCAGGTATTCATATATGCCGTGAAACGCAGAGATATAATTATTGGCTTTTACATACAGATTACCGCTGTCGGCGGTGATGCTATAATAATCTTTCTCACCGCTTTGAATACTGACATGAATCATATCTTTCCATGCAGGCAGATTTCTATCTAAAAACCCTTTGATTACAGTATCCATATTTGACTCCTTTGACTATTTCGGAATGCCATTTTTTACTTACCTAAATATAAATCCATTTTCTTGACAAACGGCTGCTGTCTGCACTTTTTGATATGCAATATTATTTCGGAGCAGTTTTTCATTGGCTTTTTCAGCAGACAAATTTTTTTAAATCCGACCGTCGTACCTGAATATACCTCTTTTCCGTCAGCAATAATTGAAAACTCTTCAATTCGCTGGCTTTTGGTTATATCCTCCAATAACACAACCGTTCTGACAGTTTGCGGCTTTATTCTTGCGATAATATCGTTTCCGTTTTGTTCAATACTGATCGTTTCCGCTTTTTGTCTGAATCGTTTTTCAATTTTTATTCTTGTTTTTACAAGCCTTTTAATAAATTTTTCAGGGAGCTCGCCTTTGCTGTTCGGCGGAACATTCACAAGAAGCGTTGCGTTGGCGCCGACAGAATTGTAATAGCATTTTTCAAGATTTCTGACGCTCCGAGTAAAGAAAATCTCAAAAAGCGGTCGCCAGAACCATCCGAAATAGGTGACGGGAATATTCATTTCCGCAGGATACCAACAAAGTTCTTCGCCCACAAGCTGTTCACGCTCTCCGAGTGATTGATCCGTAAATGAAGGCGCTTTGAGCATCACTGTTGCACCCTCTTTTTGCTGAGACATCTCAGCAATCTTCAAGTGATCCTGCATCTTTTTCGGCATAACGCTGAACTCCGATTTCCTCGGTTTTCCGAATTCATTGCCGATCCAGCGAACATCGGGTCCGCAGTTGGTAATGACGGCATTTGGCTGCAAATTTCGGATTATAGCAAAATAGCGTTTCCAGTCATAGCGCTGTTTCTTGCCGTTCTCACCTTCACCGCAAGCACCGTCAAACCAGAAGCAGAAAATATCACCGTAATTTGTGCAAAGTTCTGTTAGCTGATTGCAAAAAAAATCATTGTACGCTTCCGTTCCGTAGGTGCTTTCGTGTCTGTCCCACGGAGAAAGATATATTCCGAATTTCAGTCCGTATTTTGTGCAGGAATCGGAAAGCTGTTTTACAAGATCTCCCCTGCCGTTTCGGTAAACAGTTGTAGCAATCGTATAGTCGGAATATTTGCTCGGAAACAGACAAAAACCATCATGATGTTTGGCTGTTAAAATAATCCCGGTGCTGCCGGTTTCTTTCAACTGCTTTGCCCATTTATCAGTGTCAATATCAGTCAATGAGAATACTTTGGGGCTGACTTTGCCGCTACCCCATTCCTTTTTTGTGAAAGTATTCAAGCCAAAATGGATAAAATTATAATAGCCGAGATTTTGAAAATCAATCTGCCTTTTATCCGGCACAACGGCAGTAATGCGGTTCAGAAATTCCGCGCTGTTAACATTCTCCATTTTCACTTTTCACACCTCTGAAAGTAAGATTTCTCTTGCTTCCTTCAACACGAGTTTGTCTGAATGAAGCGGCACAGGAATTTCATTGTACACATTTGAGATGCCGTGTTTTGTTTTCGGAGCCGTGCGGATAATCAGAGTTTGATTTTTTTCGATACAGTCTTTGTAATCCCGCAGGTGCATGACGAATTTGCGGTCAATATTAAAGTAATCGTTGATAAGCGTTTTGCCGCTGAACACCTGCAAATTCAGCCCGTCAAAATCAAATTCCAGCACCACATCAAAACGATTTTGGAGTATATCTTTCGGCAGCACCAGCTCATAATAACTGCGTTTGCCGGTGGAATACATAAAGTAGTTTAGCGGCAGCTTCTGCTTTTTACATTTCCGGAGTGTGAACTCATTTTTTAGGTCGGTATCGGTCATCTGTTCGCAGTAGATTTTGTCGTTATCACAATATGCCGTACCGTCAAGAAAATAAGCTTCGCCGTTTATGAAATGAAAAAGCTTTGCTTTTTTGTAAGGGATAACAATGATTTTTACATCGCCGATTTCCGTGCCGCTTTCGGAAAAAGCGAGAGAGATTTCCTTGCCATTTACGGCGCATTTGGGACTGATCCCCTCGCATTCGGCAAAGTAACACACCGTTTTGCCGTCTGCTTTGGTTTTAGCAATCGGCTGAGCAAGAATATAATCAAAATCCACCGAGCCGAGCCGGATATTGAACGGATAAAAGAGCATTGTTCCTGCCTTTATATCAAGGGACGGCAGGCTGACGGTTTTATCTTTTATTTTAAACTCAACATGAACATCTTTGAAATCATTATATTGTAAGCCTTTTTCATAGGTGCTTGCAAAGAAATATCCACTTGCCTCTTCGTTTGCTCTGACGGAGCATTTCAAAAAGGAAGTGTCATTCGGATTGTTGCTTTTCCACTTTGGGAAATACGCCTGCTTTGTGCAGATTTCCCTATCAAATTCACGAATGAAAAGGTGCATCAGCCGCAGTCTGTCGCCGTGCGGACGGCAGACACCGTATCGGCTTATGGGTGCTTGAAAATCGTAGTCGATAATCGGGTAGTTGTTCGGATAGCCCGTCAGACGGTTTTCCTGCATCAGACGGTCGTTGGGATTGGCGCCGCCGCAGAACATATAGTACCCAAGCCAGTTGGCGCCGCTTGCAAACTTTGCAAAGCCGACTCCGTAGCCGTCCTTTTCACTGATATACGGTCGGCGGTGCTGGGTGACCTGATTGCCCGGCCCTGTTTCGCAAAACGCATAGGGTACATCATCAAATGCACCTTTCTGCTCCCGATTGCTTTTGAATAAATCTCCGCCGATTTCTCCCTCTGTTTTTGCAGGAGTGATGGCAAAGCGGTTGTTCGGTTTCAGTGCTGTTTTGCCGTGAGTCCACGGCGCATCGGGATAACCGCCCATAGTCGGCAAAAAATCGTTGTCGGGCTTTCCCGCAGGCCATGCGGTCATGGTGAAAAACGGTGTTTTAAAGCCAATTTCTTCGGCAATTTTGCGGAGTGTGCGGATATGCTCCGTTGAGCCTGTGTATTCATTTTCAAGCTGAATCCCAATTACCGTTTCGCCGTCAAGATACGGCTTAACCTCTTGATACAGCCCTTGCCAGAAGTCTCTGACCTCGGCAAGATATTTCGGGTCGTTGCTTCTTTTTTTCAGCATTTTATTGATTCGTTTCGGAAAGCCGCCTCTTATGACCTCGCCGTGACACCAAGGGCCTATACGAAGAATACAAGGCATTTCAATATCTTTGCAAATTGAGAGAAATGCGGATATATTATTGTTTCCCGAAAAGTCAAACTGCCCCTTGATTTCCTCGTGGTAATTCCAGAAAACATAAGTCGAAACGGTGTTCAGTCCGCACTCACGCATTTTGAGAAGCGTCTCTCTCCAGCGCTCTTTCGGCAGCCTTGAAAAATGCAGTTCACCGGCGATAACGGTAAAGGGCTCACCGTTTTTCGTAAAATGCTGCGTATTGGCGCCGTATGGACTTTTTATATTTGAATAGTTAAAATCCCCCGGATTTACCTCTCTGGGATTTGCGGAAATTGTAATTTTCATTTACTCTGTCACCTGCAATTTATTTTTCAAAATGTATTCCGTTTCACTGTGTCTGTTAAGCTCATCAAGCACAAAACTGTTGCTGTTTTTGCCTGCGTACTCGACAATTTCGGTGAAATCGGTTATATCAGATTCAGAAAGTTCATCGTTTTTATAGTTCTGCACAACAGCCCTAATTTTAAGAACACGGATAATATCGGCGTGTTTTTTCTCAGACAAATCATAGAATATTATCGGCACGACGCAGATAACCGAAGCGATAATACCGAGCCATGTGACGCTTCGGAACGTGCCGGTCATGATCTCGGGCTTTTTCAGCGCAGTGTCAATGTTATCGCCGAAGCCGACACCGCCGAAAGACATGAACAGCGGCATAAGCGCGCTTGTGAAAATGCCGCAGAAGGTCATTACAAATGCATTGCAGTTCTGCCAGAAGCCTTCAAGCCGCTTACCGGTTTTCCACTGCTGAAAGTCGAGAACATCGGGCACCATGATAGTTGCAATATAGCTTAAACCGTTAAACAGATTCTGGAAGAAAATAGCGACAAGCATAAGATACGGACTTTTCAATGTCAACAACTGCATAAACGCCATCACGGTAAAGCCGGCAGTGGAAAGCAGCATGACATTTCGCTTGCCGAGCTTTTTGATAAGCCATGGTCCAACCAGCATACCGGGAACAAGCGCATTGTTCAATACCATATTGCATACCGTCAGCGCAAAAGCGCCGCTCTGTCCGCCAATGGCGTAGTTGCAGATCCAGAGGTACATATTGATATTACCTCTGATGCCGACGGCAATATTGAAAATCGTAATAATCCAGAAATACTTATTGGTAAATAACTGTTTTGCGCCCTCGCTGAATTTCACCTTAGCAACAAATTCCTTATGTACAACCGTTCTTTCCTCTGTTCCGAAATAGGCGAAGAAAACAAACGCAATACCGCCGATTCCGCAAACCGGGAACGCCCACCGATAAAGCTCAATATTGTTCATCGGGTTCTCGCTGCTTGCGAACACAATGCCCGCAACAAGTGGAATGATAATATTGACAACGGAAGACGGAATGTTCGAGATCAATCCCTTAAAAGCACCGATATTGGCTCTTTCCTGCGATACCGGAGAGATTGTCTGCTCAATCCCGACAAGGCATTGATTTAAAAGTGTATAGAAAAATGTGCCGATTTGTATCAGCAAGAACATAAGAAGGCTTGCAAGCGATACTTCTATATGCGACGCCGAAACGGCAAAAACCGGAATGGACGGAATATCAAACGAAAACAGAATATTTCCGACCCACGCCTCCGGAATAAACGGAATAAAGGTAAAGCACAGCACGGTCAGAATTGAAGTCCACGGCAGAAACGGTTTGAACTTACCCTTTTTTGAGTTGGAATTGTCAATCATCATTGACAGAATCGGCGCACGCACCAATCCTAACAGAGACGCCGCAATACCGGCAATAAAAATAAAACCGGTTGAGACTTTGAAATAGCTTATCATCATAGGGATATTGATAGCGATTGTTGTCCAGCTGATGATAACGCTTAAAAAGGACATAGAACCGCTGCCGAGTGCCATACACAAAAATCTTTATAATTGACATAGTATCCGTTAGGCGGTGTTTTCCAATGACTTTTCAGTGAATGGAGTCCGTTTTTCAGTTTTATTGCCAAGCTTTCTTTTTTCTCCATAGTTTTAATCCTTTCATTTTTTGCAGTTTGAGACTATTTTACTATAAAATACATCTAAAAAATTAAGAAAATATGCTCAATTATTTAGAAAAACTGCTATTTTTCTCTGTTTTCGGTTTGTGATTGTTTTTCTAAACTTTTTGGCAGGATTTTGAAAGGAAGCAGGGTAGATCTGTGCTATAATGCAACCGAATACAATACAAGGAGAGTTTTGCATGCAGAAACATCTGAACTTTAATTATGATTATTCGCGCTGTATGGTTATGAAATTGGGAATGGCTTACCCCGAAAAGAACGTTCCCGGAAAAAGCCATGTGCTCATGACCTTTGAAGAAGCCCTGCCGTATATCCAAAAAATTGACAGCATGACGCCGGGCATAACGAAAATCTATTATCTCGTCGGTTGGCAGTATCTCGGGCATGACGACAAATACCCCGACTTTTTTGAAGTTAACGAAGCTTTGAAAAGGCCTCAGGATAATACCGCTTGGGACAGCTTCAAATGGCTTTCGGATGAAGCAAAAAAATACAATTCCGTCATAAGCGTTCATATCAACTTCAACGACGCCTATGACAATGCCCCCTCTTTTAACGACTTTGTCAAAGCCGGCGCACTCATCAGGAAAAGGAACGGCAAGCCCCACGCCATTGAAAAATACAACGGCAGAAAATGCTACAAAGCCTGTCACAAGGGATATTGGGAATCGGGGCTTTTCAAGCGTCAGTTCGACCGGTTTGTCGAAACCTTTCCGTTTATTGCCGAATCGGGCACAATCCATGTTGACAACTTCCAATGCTACAAGAATTATGCGCCCTTTGTCAGCATAAAGGAAATGCAGAACGCAAGGCGCAAAATGATTGAATATGTTAAATCAAAAGGTATCGACATCACCTCGGAGTTCACCTATAAAGAGAGCAACACTCTGCCGAACAAGCCGATTTTCGGACTGCCGAGAGACCATTTCAAGCGTTATCCCATGGACACCTTGGGCTTGATATCGTTCTGCTGGTGGTGCTACCGCATGACAAACAAGGAGCTGATTGAAACTCCGCCTCAGCTTTACTGCGGAGGTGTTTTCAGGGAGAAACGGCTGAACGCCTTGTTCTACGGCAATATGCACGGCGAGGGTATTATCAGCAAATCCAACCCGAATTGGGCGGAGGATTTCATCAAAGAATTTGCGACCTGTCAGGTTCCGTTCCATTTTCTCTGCACTCATAAACGCCTTGCATTGAAAGGCCATCTGATGAATGAACGCTGTGAATTTTCCGACGGAATAACCACTTTCCGCCGCCACCGCCGCATTGAGCAGAACGGCAAAACAATCAAATCGGAAAATGATGTTTTTATTCCGTATATCCACGAAAATAACAGCTACATCGCATACAGCGAAAACGGCTTTGACGGATTCAGAAAAGTCGGCGCGAAAAGCGGAACCGCTGCCGTCTTTGAAATCACGCCGAACGGGCTGAAAGAAGTCAGCAAAGCGGAAATCTTCGATTCAAAAATCCGTATCAAAGTGAAGCCGAAACAAGCGCTGATTATAAGAATTAACGGACGTTATGATTAAATATTTCTGCACTTAAGAATGATCACCGTCTCGATGTATACAGGGGTAAAAACGAATGAATACAACATCACTGCATTTTGAGAAAAGCATAACCTGTTGGGACGAAGCGTTGCCTTTGGGCAACGGCGATATCGGCTGCCTGATATGGAACAGCTCGGACTGTCTTCGATTCAGCTTGGATAAGGGCGGAATCTGGGACTGTTCCAATTCCCCCGAAAGCCAAAAAAATTTCACATACGCTGATATGCTCTATTCCGTCAGACTGGGAAAACTAAACAAGCTTTATAAAAAATATGACGCCTGCTACCACAACCCCACGCCGACAAAGCTTCCCGCAGGCAAGCTGATTTTGGATTTGGGCGTAAAAGAAAACCTTGTTTCCGACTTGGATTTTATGACGGCGCAGGCAAATTTACAGGCAGGTACGATTCAGGTGAAAACCTTTTTACACGCCTGCGAAAACTACGGACTGATTGAAATCAACAAAGCCGATGTGACGCTGACTGTTGATAATCCAAAATACGGAAAAGAACGCAAGCCCTTGTTTCAGCGCGTTTCAAGCGGCACGGTGCAGTCGCTGAAAAATCTTCACTACCCTAAGGCTGAGTTTTTCAAAGAACAGGAAAACGGTATACAGTACCAATATTTTATACAGCCGACCCATGACCGCTTTTACGGCATTGTGACGGCAAAGTGCGAGCAAAACGGAAAAACGCCGATTGCCTATACCGTCGGCGTCGGGAAAAGCCGTGATTTTGCCGACCACTGTAAAAAAACCGTACGCTTCGCACTCGAAACGGGCTATGAAAATGCTTTGCTTTCCCATAAAGCGTGGTGGACGCAGTATTGGGAAAAGAGCCGGATAACCCTGCCCGATAAACTGCTTGAAAAGCAATGGTACTTAAACAATTATCTTTTGGGCTCTTGCAGTCGCAAGGGATTCTTTCCGATGCCGCTTCAGGGCGTATGGACCGCCGACAACGGCTCTTTGCCGCCGTGGAAAGGCGACTATCATCACGATCTGAACACGCAGATGTCCTACACAAGTTATTTAAAAGCCAACCGTTTAGAGCAAGGCGAATGTTTTATTGATTACTTATTGGATATGGCAGATGCCGGCAGACGATTTGCTAAAAACTTCTATCACGCTGACGGGATTTGTCTGCCCTCCGTTATGGATATTGAGGGACACGCCTTAGGCGGCTGGTGTCAGTATTCGCTGTCACCGACCAATCAGCTCTGGCTTTGTCAGATTATGGCAAGGTATTGCTATTTCACTAATGACGAAGCGTATATTTCCCGTATCCACAGCTACATGAAAGAAGTCGGACGCTTCCTGACAAGCATTTTGGAAGAGAAGAACGGCGTGTATAAACTTCCGCTGTCTACCTCGCCCGAAATACATGATAACACAAAAAAGGCTTGGCTTACGCCAAACTCCAACTACGATTTGGCTCTAATGCGCTGTTTTGCCGAAGATATGATACGCATCAGTCGTATGCAGGGAGATACTAAAATCGCAGAAGAATGGAAAAACCATCTTCAAAAATTTGAGCCTCTTGCCGTAAATGAAAACGGAGTGCTTATGCTAAGTCCCGATGAAAGTCCGTATTGCTCACATCGGCACCATTCGCACTGCATGGCAATTTATCCGCTGAAAACACTGGAATACACGGACGAAGAAAGCCGCAGGATCATTGACGGCACAATAACTGACCTAGAGCGTCACGGCATCGGCGAATGGGTCGGATATTCCGTCGGCTGGATGGCACAGCTTTACATTGCAAAAGGCGACGGCGAAAAGGCCTGCAAAATGCTCCATGACTTTTTCGACTATAACTGCACGGACAACGGATTTCATGTCAACGGCGATTATAAGAAAAAAACCGATTTCAACTCAAAATGCAGATTATTCACTCTTGAGGGAAATTTCATTGCCGCCGATGCAATTCAGAATATGCTGTTATACAGCGAGTGGGGAAAAATCAGGTTATTCCCTGTCGTGCCGAAAGATTGGAACCATATTGAAATTGAACGTTTCCGTGCTTTCGGCGGCATACTTGTCAGCGGCAAATCGAAAAACGGAGTCATTACTTATCTGAAACTTGAGGCAACCGCCGATTGCACTTTTATGATTGAAAATGATTTATTACACTTAAAGCCCGATATAAAAAAAGACATAACAAAAGAGATTCACATAAAAAAAGGAGAAGTTTTAATTGTCTCATAATCAAGCAAGAATCTGAGTATTGTTGCCGCCCAATCGCTCAACTATTCATACCGTTTGGCATATGCCGATTCAATCAGGGCAAATAAAAGACTATTATACTTTGGATATGTCATGATACACCAAGCGTACAAGTCTTCTTTTTTTATTGATAAAACCCCAGAGCATCCACCCTTACTCCATTCTGAATCACTTCAAAATGAAGATGCGGACCGGTTGAATATCCTGTTGAACCAACTTTTGCAATCACCTGTCCCTGCTTTACAGTCTGTCCTGCCGAGACAAGCAAAGCAGAACAATGTCCGCATAGCGTAGAGTAGGTACCGTTGTGCATGATTTTCACATAAAAGCCATAACCGCCTGCATTGTAGGTTGACGCAACAACCGTTCCGTCAGCCGCCGCAAGAATCGGCGTCCCCTCGGGTGCCGCAATATCTGTTCCGCCGTGTGTTTTGACAACACCGGAAATCGGATCCACTCTTGTTCCAAAGCGTGATGTTATCGTGCCGTTGATGGAAAGCGGCCACGAGAATATGTCGGTTCCTACAAAGTCACTGTCCCCTTGGATTTCAATCAAGTCATAGGTGTATGATGCTTTCATTGCTGTCAAATTTGAATAATGTTCGGAAGTCAGTTCGGAGATTGCCTGTGACATTGTCTTTTTTGTTCCGGTGGTTTCATCGTTGGCAAGAAAAATACCGAAGCAAGCACCGCCGATTGCACCGATCAAACAGATAACAACTACAATAACGATTGCCGGCACTCCTCCTGCTACGATTAACGCACCAAGTTCCTTCACGGCGGCAGCAATCGCCTTTCCGGCTTCTACAACAGCTTTAGCCGTTGCTTTTACTGCTTTGACAGTCACCTTTACCGTAGCTTTTGCCGCCTGTGCAGTTTTCTTTGCAACATCAGTAGATGTTTTCACCGTATTTTTTGCCGTTTTAACCGATTTGTCGGCGGTCTTAACCGCTTTGTCAGCCTTTTTAATCTTGCTTGCGGATTTTGCTGTGCTCTTTTCAAGCTGTTTCACCTTATGTGCATCAGCACCGAGAGTTCGGATACCTTGCTTGTCAACATTGATTTTCTTGACAGTCGGCTTACCTTTTGTTTTGGGAGCCGACTGTTTTCTCTGCCGAGGCTTTTTAATTTCTTCAATTGTGGTTTCTGTCTGTTGTTTAACCTTAGGCGGTGCTTGCGTCTTTTCTTTGACGGCGGGTATATCTTGTTTTTCTTTTACGGCTTTTGTATCGCCCTTGTCCGCTTTTGTCTGAGCAGTTTTTTTGTCAGGTTGGTACTTTGCAGATTCAGTTGCTTTTTCTGTTCTGCCAGAAGATTTAGGCTGTGTAGATTCTTCTTTTGGTGAAGAAGGCTTTTTATCATCTGCTGTCAACGCATTGTTATCTGCCTGTCCATCTTTTGTTGGGTCAGCATCAGCAGGATTTACAGAATTGGCTTTTTCCTTTTTCTCTGCAATCTTGTCTTTGATTTTCTCTTTGGCTTTTCCGACACCTTTACGGGCTGCTTTTTCTGTACCGACAGCAGCACTTTCCGCACCTGATTTCATGGCTTCTGATACCTTGTCGGCTGCATACTGTTCAGGAGATACATTATCCGCTTGATTGGTGTTTTCATTAACGGTTTCTTTTGTCTTGACGCCGACGTTCTTCATTTGCCTTACAGAATCAACATAGCTTTTCAGCACTCGTTCTCTGCCCATTTCAGTCACTAAGCGAATTTCAATACCGGACAATTCAATGTTGGCAGGCATCAGGTAAACTCCTTCAAGGCTCCTTAAAAGAGCAAAACCCGGCGAAATCTCTTTATCCTAAACTACTCGCTCTAAAACATTAGCGAGAGTAAAATCGAGATCGTCGGGTTTTGTGAAGCCCAACGAAAGAGTCAGGCTCCCTTGTGGGTCAGCATCAATTAACAATACCTTTTTACCACGCCGGACAAGCCCTGCACCTAAATTGACTGCCGTTGTAGTTTTACCAACGCCGCCTTTTTGATTGGCGATGGCAATTACTTTGCATTTGTCCAAATTTAGTTTCCTCCATTAAGCAAAATAATGAAACAGAGTCTGTGCAAAATAGGCAAGATAAAGACCGGGAATGACAAGAAGTCCGTGAATCATAAAATCACCTCCAAAAATATATTCTTTAAAATTGCAATTCAGAAATCGGACACGTTAGATATGATTTTCTCCGTAAACTGAAAATGCAAATCAAAGTAGGCCGATGGTTAATCGGCTATGTAAGAAAGAGGTGAATGGGTATAAAAAAAGACCGAACTTCATAATTCGTTAGAATTTCTGAAATTCGGTCATAAATTTGTATTTTTTGTTTTATAGTCGCAGGTTCAAGTCCAACAAGCTCTTAAAGGGGTTCATTAAAATCAAAACCTAAAAAATGGGTCATAAACGACGAAAAGCCTTGAAAAATCAAGGCTTTTTGAAGGGGTTCAAAAAAGTAACCCAATGATGGCTCCCCCTGTTGGACTCGAACCAACGACCCTTTCGGTCAGAAACATAGTCGCCTTGCTCGCTTGGAGCGCTTCGCAATACTCGTTGTTTCTTCCTGCTCAGAGCACCGCTTCATCTGCCACAGGCAGCGCGGTGCTCCGAGCCAGTTAACAGCCGGTGCGGCTGTGTGTAGCAGGGTCGACGGTTTGGGTCAGCAAGTAAAGTGAAAAAGAGCAGGAAGACTGGTGTCTCCCTGCTCTTTTTGGCTCCCCCTGTTGGACTCGAACCAACGACCCTGCGGTTAACAGCCGCATGCTCTACCGACTGAGCTAAGGAGGAATGTTTCTACCGCCCAGTATTAGTGGGCGGTAACTTGTGTCGGCGTCGACTTATCTTCCCGGGAGGCTGCCCTCCGAGTATTGTCAGCACGA
>OGES01000218.1_pt1 | contig 61583 bp, 56 predicted proteins | sample 1570711 | NCBI WGS metagenome assembly OGES01 (sample SAMEA2582133, study PRJEB24529) | metagenome | biome: Human gut stool | place: China | collected 2011 | reverse complement strand
CCTCCCATCCGCTGCGCGATGCCAGCGTGGTGGTGGAAGATATTGAGGATAACCCGGGCTTCTTCCGCGTGAAGCTGTACGCGGTGCCGCACTTCCAGGTCGAGGGGATGGACGTCAATCTGTCGCTGGTTAGCCAGATGCCAAAGGCGAAGGCGTAGGTTCGGACGATGATGAAAACGGAACGTCCGTTGTGGGGCCGGGGCATTATGGTGTCGCCCCAGCATTTTCAACAGCAGGCTGCGTATGCAGCCTGGACTGCGGAAGTGATTGCCCGGATGGGGCTTAACCACCCCTGGGGAGTGATGGAGGCGACCTTCGAACCAGAGATGCTCAAACTGGGCCGCCTGCAGGCTCACAGGCTGCAGGTCCGGTTCCAGGATGGCACGATGATTGATACGGACAATGCCGATGCGCTGCCGTCCGCGCTGTCACTGGACGGCGCGTCCGGCGAGGCGGTGATCGTGCTGGCGCTGCCCCTGATGCAGGCGAATGGCGGCAACTGTCTGAAGCCGGAGGAGGTGGCCGAAAGGCCGGTGCGCTTCCGGCAGCGCTGGCGTGATGTCCGCAACCAGTTCGGGGATGATACCCGGCAGATTGCCGTCATGCAGCCGGAGCTGACCCTCCGTTTCGCCCATCAGGACAACAGCGATTACCTGACCTGTCCGCTTGTTCGCCTGCAGCGGGACTCGCAGGGGGCCTGGCTTATCGACGAGACGTTTCTCCCGCCGCTGCTGCAGATCCAGGGCAGCCGCTGGCTGGCGACGCAGCTTGAACAGCTGCTTACTCAGCTTCGGGCTCGTCTGACGCGCCTGATGGCCATGCGTCGCGAGAGCAATGAACGGATGGCTGATTTTGCCGTGGCCGATGTCTCTCTGTTCTGGTTGCTGAACGCGCTGAACAGCGCCGAGCCGGTGCTGGGGTACTTTCTGCGTGACCAACAGAGCCCGCCGGAACGCCTCTATCCGGAGCTGGCGCGCCTGGCTGGTAGCCTGCTGACCTTTTCGCTCACCCATCAGGCGAATGCCGTCCCGATTTATCAGCATGACCAGCTGAACGCGGTTTTTCCGCCGCTGTTTGATTTACTGAGCGACCTGCTGGAGGCGAGCCTGCCGTCGCGGGTGGTGGCGATTGCGCTGGAGCATGATGCCCGGCTGCACTTCTGGCAGGCGCGTCTGCACGATGCCCGGCTGCGGGAAGGGGCTGATTACTATCTGTCGGTTCGTTCGTCGGTACCGGTCGCCCGGCTGCAGGAGCAGTTTCCGCGACAGTGCAAAGTGGGCAGTCCGGATCAAGTCAAAGCCATCGTCAACTCCTCGCGGACAGGGGTGCCCCTCACTCCATTGCGTCATGTGCCGGCGGCGATCCCGCTGCGTCTGGAAAATCAGTATTTCAGCCTCGATGTGTCCCACCCTCTGGCGACGGAAATGCTGCAGAGCGGCACCTGTATGTTTTACGTCCCGGGGATGCTCGGTGAGCCTGAACTTGAACTTTTTGCGGTACTACGAACGTGAATGAGCCTAAACGCGGCAACGCCGCGTCCATTGATATTGATGCGCTGCTGCAGAACACCTGGCTACAGGTTATCAGCCTGCGCCACGGCCCGCAGTTCCGCGATGAGGAAGGATACACGCTATGGCAGCGCTGTATTGCTGATGTCGAGCGCGTGCAACATGAGCTGAAGGCGAGCGGGCTTGATGACGCCAGCTGTCAGCATATTCTCACCGCCCAGTGCGCGCTGCTCGATGAAGCCGTGAAAGGGCGCGACGTGGAGGATGAGGCCTGCCTGCAGTGGTATGACATTCCGCTGCAGGGGCACTTCCTCGGCACCATGGATGCCGGCGACACCCTGTGCGAGCGGATGCGCGAGGTCCTGCGTGAACCGGCGCCCGACCTGGCCGTGGTCACCTGTTTTCAGCGGGTGATGCTGCTGGGTTTTGTTGGCAGCTTTCGCTCCCTCAACGATCCCGAGCGCCTGAAGCTGATCAACGCGCTCAGTGAGCATGTCCCACCTTTTCAGTGCCCGTCAACCGCTCCCGTACTGGTAGAGAGTCGGGCCGGACTGGGGATAAGCGGCTGGCTGGCCTCATGGCCGGTACGTATTGGCCTGACCGTGATGGTGGTACTCGTCCTGTGGTGGGGGCTGAACCACTGGCTCGATCACCTGCTGCTGACCCTGTTACCGGGGACGGTGAAATGAGCCCCGCGCAGCAGCGTGGGCTGGCGCTGTGGGCCAGCCTGCTGAGTGCGCTGGTGTGCCTGCTATTTTTGCCGGTTCCCCGCTGGGGGGCGTGGCTCATTCTGCTGGTCACGCTGGCCCTGATCATCGGGATCTGGCGCATCGCCAGTCGTCGTACCGGGCGTAACGTCGCGTCAATCCTGGACCCTCTCCCGGAGGGCGCTTATCGCCAGCCGGTGGTCCTCGTTTGCGGCGATCTGCCGTTTGTCTGGCCGCAAGCGTCACCGGTGCGGGTCGTCAAACAGGGCTGCTGGATCCGCGTGGAAAAGACGGACGAACTGCAGCAGGTCGCGCGCCAGGTATTGAGCCAGCGGCCGGAATGGGGGCCTCAGCTGTCGGTGCTGCTCTGCGTCTGCCCGCAGCGGCACGCACAAAGCGATGCGCTGACCAGCGCTCTGCTGGCCCTGCGCTGGCAACTCAGCCAGCTGCGCCAGCAGACGGGGTATGCCGTACCGCTGGCGCTGCAGGGGCAGGTGGGCAGCGCGATGAGTCGCGACCTGTTGTGGCAGGCGGCGATGCCGGGCGAAGCGGTGAAAGTCTGGCAGCCCTCCTGCGCCCCCTGTTCCGTACCGGCCTGGGTAAGCGCCGGCGGGGCGGCCGCGCTGGAGCAGCAGGTGCTGATGAACAGCCTGATGGGCTGGTTTGAACAGCACGTCCATGCCGTGTTGACGGAAGAAAATACCGACCTGCCGCCTCTGACCCCAGCGGCCGTGCTGTGGGGGCTCGGGCCCTCGCTGCCTGGAAGTCTGGCGTCGTCGGCCTGGACGACGTGGTTATCCCGACATAGTGGCCTGTCGCGGGTAGCTGGCTGGCAGCCAGGCGAGAGTGACACCGAAGATGCTTCAGCGTTGCCGGAATTCATCCTGCCGCAGTTACCGGCGGGACGGGGACTCACGCCACGAGGCAGGGCCTGGCGCGCGGCGCTCGCGATTTTCACCCTCGCGGCTGTCGCCGCGCTGCTCAGCAGTGGCTGGAACAATCGACAACTGCTGCAGCGCGTGGGCGTCGATATTGCCCGTTATGAGCGGATTGCAATGGATGATTATCGGCCAAAAGCCAGCGCTGTCAGGGTGCTGCGTGAAGATGCCGCGCTGCTCGATAGCTGGGCGCGTAACGGCGTCCCGCTGCGCCTGAGTCTGGGCTTGTATCGCGGGGAGCAGATTCGCCTGCCGTTGCTGGAGGCGATTCGCGGTTACGTGCCGCCTCCGCCACCCAGGCCGGTGCAGCGCGTCGCGCCGGACGTCATCCGCCTTGACAGCATGTCGCTATTCGATACCGGGAAATGGGTACTGAAGCCTGGTTCGACAAAGCGGCTGGTCAACTCGCTGATGGACATTAAGGCCAGGCACGGGTGGCTGATCGTGGTGGCGGGCCACACCGACAGCGTCGGTGAGGAAAAAGCCAACCAGCTATTGTCGCTGAAACGTGCGGAATCGGTCCGCGACTGGATGCGCGATACCGGCGACGTGCCGGACAGCTGCTTTGCCGTTCAGGGCTATGGCGAAAGCCGACCAATTGCAACAAACGATACGCCGGAGGGCCGTGCGCTGAACCGTCGTGTCGAAATCAGTCTGGTGCCGCAGGTAGACGCCTGCCGGTTACCGGACCAACCCTCTGCGTCATCCCAGGATGATGGCGCTTCACTACACAATGGAGAGTAATTCCATGGCAATTCCTGTTTATCTTTGGCTGAAAGACGATGGCGGCGCGGACATTAAAGGGTCTGTCGACGTTCAGGATCGTGAAGGCAGTATCGAAGTGGTGGCCCAAGAGCACAACCTGTACATCCCGACCGATAACAACACCGGCAAACTGACCGGCACGCGTATCCATACGCCGTTCCTGTTCACCAAGGAGATCGACTCCTCCAGCCCCTACCTGTACAAGGCAGTGACCACCGGCCAGACCCTGAAATCCGCTGAGTTCAAGTGGTACAGAATCAACGATGCCGGCCAGGAAGTGGAGTATTTCAATACCAAACTTGAGAACGTCAAGGTGGTGAAAGTGAATCCCCTGATGCACGACATCAAAGACCCCGCCTACGAGAAGCACAACCATCTGGAACAGATTGAGCTGCGCTACGAGAAGATCACCTGGACCTATAAAGACGGCAACATCATTCACTCCGATAGCTGGAACGAACGCGCCACCGCGTAATTGCCCGTCATATTTCGCGCCGCTGGCGCGCAGGCGACGTTCGCTCACTCCGGCCGCATCGTTATCGCTGCGACCGGGGTTTATTGCGGACTATCGCCTGATGCGGGCAGCGTTTCTCTGCCCGCCGTTTTTTGCTGAGTGCCTGAGATGCGGGTTCTCAGCAAAGAAAAACACAATCTGTCTGCCTGACCTTGTGCGCTTTGGGTTTCCTGTTCGGGAACAGCGACGGGCGGTAGCGTGTCCGGAACCAATAAGAGAGGATCTCATGGAAAATCCAGCCAGCCTGTTACGCCGTCTTAATCCCTGCTGTGCCCGCGCGATGGAGGGGGCGGCCTCCCTTTGTCAGACCCGGGCGCATGCCGAGATCCTGCCCGAGCACTGGCTGCTTAAGCTGCTGGAACAGGGGGAAGGCGATCTGACGGTGCTGGCGCGGCGCTATGAATGGGATATGGATGCGCTGTGGCAGGATCTGCTGAGCTGGCTGGATAAACAGCCGCGCTCGGTACGTCATCGTCCCCAGCTCTCTGATCCTATCCAGATGCTGATGCAGGAGGCCTGGCTGATTGCCTCGCTCAGCGGCGAAGCGCAGATCCGCAGTGTTCACCTGCTGATGGCGCTGGTTGAAAAACAGAATCTGATCCAGTGCGATGGCCTGTGGCCGCTGTTAACGCTGGGCCAGCGTCAGCTGGAACGCCTGCGCCCCTTGCTTGATGCCCAGTCCGACGAACGTCCGCCAGCGCAGCAGGAAGCGGCCCTGGCGCAGCCCCATGGCGGGGACGTGGAATTTGTGGGGCGTCCTGCGAGCGGTGAACTGAATGCGGATGGGCTCAACCCGGCGCTGCAGAACGCGCTGGACAAATTCACTCTCGACGTCACCGCCAAAGCCAGAGATGGCCAGATTGACCCGGTGTTCGGACGCGACACGGAAATCCGCCAGATGGTGGATATTCTCTCCCGTCGGCGTAAAAACAACCCGATCCTCGTCGGTGAGCCGGGCGTGGGCAAGACCGCTCTGGTGGAAGGCCTGGCGCTGCGCATTGCCGAAGGCAACGTCCCCGACGCGCTGAAGCCGGTGTCGGTGCGCACCCTCGACCTCGGTCTGCTGCAGGCCGGCGCCGGGGTCAAAGGCGAGTTCGAGCAGCGGCTGAAAAATATCATTGAGGCGGTACAGCAGTCGCCTTCGCCGGTGCTGCTGTTTATCGACGAGGCGCACACGATCATCGGCGCGGGTAATCAGGCGGGCGGCGCGGATGCCGCCAACCTGCTGAAGCCGGCGCTGGCCCGGGGCGAGCTGCGGACCATCGCCGCCACCACCTGGAGTGAATACAAGCAGTACTTCGAGCGCGACGCCGCGCTGGAGCGCCGCTTTCAGATGGTCAAGGTGGATGAGCCGGACGACGACACCGCCTGCCTGATGCTGCGTGGCCTGAAGTCCCGCTATGCCGACCACCACGGCGTGCATATCACGGATGATGCGGTGCGCGCCGCCGTGACGCTGTCACGACGCTATCTCACCGGCCGCCAGCTGCCGGACAAGGCAGTGGATTTACTCGACACCGCTTCCGCCCGCCTGCGTATGAGTCTCGATACCGTGCCTGAGCCGCTGACCCGCATGAAGGCGCAGCTCACCGCGCTGGCGATGGAGAAGCAGGCGCTGCTGGAAGATATTGCGCTGGGCAACAGCGCCCACGGCGAACGGCTGGCGGCCATTGAGCAGGAGGAGATCCGCCTTATTCTGGCGCTGGATACCCTTGAAACTCAGTATGGTCAGGAGCTGCAGCTGACGGAGGCGCTGCTGGCCTGTCGCCGCGATATCTCCCGCCAGGCGGAAATTAGCGATCTACAAAACGCACTTATTGCCGTCCAGCTGGGCAATCCGCTGCTCGGGCTGGACGTCGACGTCCGCACCGTGGCGACGGTGATTGCCGACTGGACCGGCGTGCCGCTCTCCTTGCTAATGAAAGATGAGCAGACGGAGCTGCTGAGTCTGGAAGAGAGTCTCGGCAAACGGGTGGTTGGCCAGGAGGCGGCCCTGAGCGCTATTGCCCGGCGCCTGCGCGCCGCGAAAACCGGCCTGACGCCGGAGAACGGTCCGCAGGGGGTGTTCCTGCTGGTCGGGCCGAGCGGCACCGGCAAAACGGAAACGGCGCTCGCCCTGGCCGATGCGCTGTTCGGCGGCGAGAAAGCGCTGATCACCATCAATCTCTCCGAGTACCAGGAGCCGCACACCGTCAGCCAGCTGAAGGGTTCTCCGCCCGGCTACGTCGGCTACGGCCAGGGCGGGATCCTGACCGAGGCGGTGCGCAAACGCCCCTACAGCGTGGTGCTGCTCGATGAGGTGGAGAAGGCTCATCGCGATGTGATGAACCTGTTCTACCAGGTCTTCGACCGGGGGGTAATGCGCGACGGCGAGGGGCGTGAAATCGACTTTCGCAACACCGTGATCCTGATGACCGCCAACCTCGGAAGCGACCTCCTGATGCAGTTGCTGGATGAACAGCCGGAGGCCAGCGAATCAGACCTGCACGAGCTGCTGCGCCCGGTACTGCGCGGCCACTTCCAGCCGGCGCTGCTGGCCCGCTTCCAGACGGTGATTTACCGTCCGCTGCCGGCGGGAGCGCTGCGCGCCATTGTCGGCATGAAGCTCGGGCAGGTGAGTCAGCGTCTGGCTTGCCATTACGGAATCACCACCACCCTCAGCGAGAGCCTGTTCGACGCGCTGACCGAGGCCTGCATGCTGCCGGATACCGGCGCCCGCAACGTCGACAGTCTGCTCAATCAGCAGATCCTGCCGGCGCTGAGCCAGCAGCTATTGAGCCATATGGCGGCGGGGCAGAAACCGCGCCAGGTGACGCTGGGGTATCACGAAGAGGAAGGCATCGTGATGGCGTTTGACGAGGGGGCGATCGCCGATGAGTAGCGTGAAATCGTTGTTGTTCAGCCACAACCACCACCTGCTTTCGGTGAAGGGATGTGAAGCCGGGCTTGATGTGCTGGCGTTTGAGGGCGATGAAGCCCTGAGCCAGCCGTTCCGCTACCGTATCGAATTCACCAGCGCAGACCATGCCATCAGCAAAGAGATGATGCTGATGAAGGCAGCCTCCCTGACGCTGCAGGCGCCGGTGGCTCAGGGCTTCGGCATCAATGTTCAGCAACCCGTGCGGGTGATCCAGGGCGTGGTGACGGGGTTTGAACGGCTCAGTACCTCCAGGGATGAAACGCACTACGCGCTGACGCTTCAGCCGCGCCTGGCGCTGCTTAACCGCTCGCACCAGAACGCCATTTACCAGGACCAGTCCGTTCCGCAGATTGTGGAAAAAATCCTCCGCGAGCGCCACGGCCTGCGCGGTCAGGATTTTCTGTTCTCACTGACAAAAACGTATCCGCGCCGCGAGCAGGTGATGCAGTACGGCGAGGATGACCTGCGCTTTATCACCCGTCTGCTGGGTGAGGTGGGGATCTGGTTTCGCTTTTCCGCCGACACGCGGCTGCACATCGACGTCGCTGAGTTCTGCGACAGTCAGCAGGGCTATGAGAAGGGGCTGACGCTGCCTTCGGTCCCGCCGTCCGGGCAGCAGTCGGCCGGGGTGGACGCGGTGTGGGAGATGGCATGCCGCCACCGTGTCGTGGAGCAGCAGGTCAGTACCCGCGACTACAACTACCGCGAGGCGACGGCGGACATGAGCGCGCAGGTGGATGTCACCCGCGGGGAGACCACCACCTTCGGTGAGGCTTACCACTGGGGAGATAACTACCTGACGGCGGGGAATGCCCATGACCGGCATCCGGCGCCGGAGTCCGGGGCGTTTTACGCCCGCCTTCGCCATGAGCGTTATCTGAACGGCCAGACCCGGATGCAGGCCACCACCAGCTGCCCGACGCTCTGCCCGGGGCAGGTGCTGAAGGTCACCGGCGGAGAGGAGGTGGCCGGGGAGTTTGCTGATGGCGTGCTCGTCACGGCGATGCACAGCCACGCCCGGCGCGATGCGGACTTTGCGGTGGAGTTTGCCGGCATACCGGACAGCCCGGACGTCGGCTACCGGCCTGAGCCCGGCGCGCGTCCGGTGATGGCCGGGACGCTGCCGGCCCGCGTGACCAGCACCCGGGAAAACGACACCTACGGGCATATCGATAAACACGGGCGCTACCGGGTGAATATGCTGTTTGACCGGGCGCGCTGGGAAACCGGGTTCGAGAGTCTGTGGGTCCGTCAGTCGCGACCGTATGCCGGAGACACTTACGGCCTGCACCTGCCGCTGCTGGCGGGGACGGAGGTAGCGATTGGCTTTGAGGATGGTAACCCTGACCGGCCGTATATCGCGGGCGTGCTGCACGACTCGGCGCACGGCGACCACGTCACCATCCGCAATGACAAACGCAACGTTCTGCGCACCCCGGCCAACAACAAAATCCGCCTCGACGATGAGCGCGGGAAAGAACATATCAAGGTCAGCACGGAGTACGGCGGTAAAAGCCAGCTCAATCTCGGGCATCTGGTGGATGCTGAAAAGCAGCCGCGCGGCGAAGGCTTTGAGCTGAGAACCGACAGTTGGGGCGCTATCCGGGCACAGAAGGGTATTTTTATCAGCGCGGACGGGCAGGCGCAGGCTCAGGGGCAGGTGCTGGCGATGGAGCCGGCGGTCAGCAATCTGGCCGAAGCCCGGGAGCAGATGATGTCCATCTCCGGTGACGCGCAGAAGGCGACCGCGAACCCGGCCGATCTCCAGGCGCAAATTACCCTGCTGGAGCAGCAGCTGACGGACCTCAAAAAATCGGTACTGCTGGTCAGCGCGCCGGAGGGGATAGCGCTGACCAGCGGGGAGCATCTGCAGGTCTCAGCCGGGCATAACCTGATTGCCACGGCCGGAAAGAATGCGGATGTCAGCGTGGTGAAAAACCTGTTCATCGGGGTGGGCAGTGCGCTGAGCGTGTTTGTGCGAAAGCTTGGGATCAGGCTGATAGCGAATCAGGGACCGGTACAGATGCAGGCGCAGAATGACCTGATGGCGCTGCTTGCCCGGAAGGAAATCAGCATTGTCAGCACGGAGGATGAAATCAAAATCATCGCGAAGAAGAAGCTGACCCTGAATGGTGGAGGGAGTTATATCAGACTTGATGCAAATGCGATTGAATCTGCTACTGCAGGCGAATATCGCACGAAAGCAGGATATTACGGGCGTCAGGAAAGCGCTTCTGAAAAAGTCAAAATGCCTGTATTTCCTGTAATGGAGCCTGGAGAGCACAGTTTACGTTTTGCTTTTCCAGGTGCGGATAGTGTCAGCCAGAGTATGAACTGGCTGATAAATCAGCCGTACAGTATTTCTGATAGCGCTGGAAAAATTCTGTCTACCGGAACAGTAGACACTTCAGGTCGTTTCCCCAAAATAGTACTTCCTGAAAGCGATACATTAAATTTAATCATTGGCCGAGAAACTTGGAGTAAAGAGGAGCTTTCTGTCTCATCAACTGAAGACGACAGTATGGAGGATTTTGAGGATGAAGCACCTGATGCCGATCTTCATTTAAGTGAAATGGGTTTTGAAGATGATAGAACATCAGCATTGACTGAATCAATGATTTCAACTTTATTAAGTTTAACAAAGGATAGTTGATAGTGTTAAGTATGCTTATGAAACTTATGTTGAGTCTGGTTATCTTATTTTATAGCTTCGGTGTATATGCTGCATGCCTGAAAGAGGGGGATAAGATTGTACTCACAGGAGTAATGAAAGAAGAAATATTTTACGGCCCCCCAAATTGGGGGGAAGATAGGGCGCATGACGAAAAATTACTCTACTGGATCCTGCATATAAATAGTCCTCTAAAGTGCGTGGTTGCTGCTAATACTGAGCAAAAAGGTTGGAACAGCAATATTCAGCTCATTGTTAGTGGTGATGATTATAAAACTAAACGCAATCTACTTAATCACCATGTCACTGTAGATGGAAAAATTATGCTTGCTGTCACAGGCTATCATATGACTTCCGTCTTATTAAACGACACCAGCTTTCAGCCAACAGAATAAAATAAAAAGGATGATGTATGAGATTTATAAAAGCGACATACCATCTTGAAACCAAGACGGTTGAGTACGAAGCTGGTGATGGGACTCGTTTGCTAAAAACTGCAGGGACATTAAACTGGAGATTTAACAACCCCGGAAATATTATGGCATTGCCTGATGCAAGTAAGCAAAAAGGGCGAATAGGTGCCGGCACTGTATATAATCCGAAAGAAAATACATTTGCGATTTTTTCCAGTATTGAAGCTGGGGAGCGTGAGAAATGTGCATTATTGAGGCGAAAATACCGAAATGACACCATATCTGAGATGATGTCGCAGTATGCTCCTGAAACCGCAGGTAATGATCCCGTAGCTTATGCTAACTTTATAAGTTCAGAGAGTGGCGTTGCAAAAGATAAAAAAATATCTGACTTGAATGATAAAGAATTCAGCAAAGTTGTGGATGCGATCAGTAAAAAAGAAGGTGGCCTGAAGGCTGGTACTGAAAAATGGGTATATGTGACAAACTTGACGGTTTCAGACGGCTCTCGCCCAATTGCTAATGTGCCATTTAAGGTAACACTAGGAAGTACTAGCTACGAGTGGAAAACAGACGTTTACGGCAAGCTAAAGACAATTATTCATACCAAACAAGGAATGGTTATTGTCGTCAAATATACTAATTCTGCTGGAAAAGAGGATGTTGTTTATTCAGCTGTTGCTGGGGATGAAACGAAGAATATACTGCTCACGCGAAACTTTTCTCAATTCTCTGCAAAAACACTTGCCGAGACTCCCAAAGTGCCACGTGAGAAGAGCGCTCTGAAACCGATAGATTATATAGTCATGCCAGGAGATTCTCTATCAAAAATAGCCGAACGTTATAAGACAAGCACTGATGAAATTGCCAAAAACAATAATATAAAAGATGTGAGTAAGATCTTCCCTGGTCAACACTTGACGATTTATGGTGCCAAAACTAATAGCCCCTTAATCTATATCGTTGTACCTGGTGACACGCTGGCGAAGATCGCAGCACAATATGGCGTAACTGTTGATGAACTCGCTCGTTGGAACAATATCGTAGATCTAAACAAAATCTATCCAGGTCAGTCGATATTGATTTCAAATGATGCAAACTGCTCAAAAGGTAGCAGCCCTGTCTTAGTCTCTGACAAACAGGCACCCAAACCTCAGCCCCCAGTTAGTAGAACTTCACCCAATGTGCAATCGGTCAATTTAGATAAAAAAACACTGGAATCAGTAGGCTCTAAAAAATCGGATAAACCGATAGCCTTGCTTCCCCATGATCAGAGAGAGGCACCATGGATGGCGATTGCAATCCGCGAGGTTACGGAATGGCATGGAACAGGAGAGAAGAAAATCACTGATAATTATCATAATCTTACGGGTTCTAAAGGGTCATTGGGTAGTACGGCATGGTGTGCTTCGTTTGCAAATTATTGCTTGAAAGAAACAGGGTATGACTACTCCAGGAGTTTTACAAAGTCTTCTCAATTTCCAGTTTATGATAAAACTAAGTTTATCGAGATAAAAAATCCTGTATATGGTGCATTGATGGTCTTTCGTACTTATGTCGAATCAAGTGATGAATTTACAGGCAATGGACATGTAACATTTGTGTATGGAAAAACGAGTAACGGTGATATTGCTGGCTTAGGCGGAAATCAAGGAGGTAAAGCATATGGTGGAGGTACTATTAAGTTATCGATGTATAGTACCACGAAACCAACATCTAGATTCAGCATGACTGTTAGAAAAAAAAAGGAAATTCCTGTGTATCAAAAATTTTATAAATATTATATACCTGTCGCGTATAAAGAATATTATTCAAAAAATTCAGCGGAATTACCTATAGTTGATGTTGACGATGTAAACAATAATTTATTCGGGTTTGATAGCAAAACTAAATCTGTGAAAGATGAAGGTGGCGGTCGATGAAAAATTTTATAGGTATAAGTATGCTACTGTTGTTGTCATTGAGAGTGATGGCAGGTGATCCCGGAGGAATATCCTTACTTGTAAAGGCATTGCCTTCTGCAAGTGATTATAAATATGTCCTTGATGGCTTTTTTAGAAATTATTACGGTGTGGACAATCCTCACACTCCTTCGTGCGATCAAAATGATTATACTCCTTATATTGATAACGTATATTTGAATACGCTCCCAAAAGGTATTGATGACAATATATTAATAAAATCCATAACAGACTTATCATCCAGAACTCAGATTGCCAAAATATTATCATCTTACTCTGATGATCAAGTTTCTGGATTTGATGGAGTTCTTTTTTATGCAGTGAAAGATAATAAATTATTTATTTATACGTTCGATTCAAAAGCCCCTGGGCATATCTTTACGAATGAGTTGAATGTTGATGGAATTATTAGCTATAAGCTTTTAGGAAGGTCCATTTGCCAATCTATAAGATCAAAGATACTCCCTTCCAGTCCTTAATGATATTGGGGTCAGTTGTTTTGTTTAGATACATTTCATTAATCATAAGTATGTTGTGTTTTTCAAGCGCCATTGCTGGGGAAATGTCATGTAAGCATCCCGGTAAAGCGGACCATTCACATTTAGAGATCTTCCTGCATACTGATTATGTTCCTGGAGGAGATCGCCATGCGCAAAGCCCGATTCACCGAACACCAGATCATCGCCGTTCTGAAGTCCGTCGAAGCCGGACGCACCGTCAAAGATGTGTGCCGCGAAGCCGGAATTTCTGAGGCCTCGTACTACAACTGGAAAGCGAAGTTCGGCGGTATGGAAGCCTCTGATATCAAAAAGATGAAGGACCTCGAAGATGAAAACCGCCGGTTGAAACAGATGTTTGCGGACCTGAGCCTCGAGTGCCGCGCATTGAAAGACGTTATTGAAAAAAAGCTTTAAAACCAGCGATAAAGCGTGAGCTGGTCAGCTATCTGACCGCGCAGTTTGCCATGAGCTTACGTCAGGCATGCAGGATATTGTCGCTGAGCAGGACGATATTTCGTTATCAGCCGGATACGCAACGTGATGAGCCAGTCATTATGGCGCTGACCGTGGCGGCTGAACGCTATCCGCGATACGGATTTAAAAAGCTTTTTCAGGTGCTGCGCAGGCAGGGCAAAAGCTGGAACCATAAGCGCGTTCACCGGATTTACTGCCTGCTGAAACTGAATTTTCGCCGTAAGGGAAAACAGCGCCTGCCAGTGCGCAATCCGGTTCCGCTGGTGACGCCAGAGGCGATGAACCAGAGCTGGTCCATCGATTTTATGCACGATGCGCTGGTGTGCGGCAGATGCTTCCGGACCTTCAACGTGGTGGATGATTTTAACCGCAAAGCACTGGCGATCGAAATTGACCTGAATATCCCGGCGCAGCGAGTCGTGAGAGTGCTGGACAGGATCGTGGCAAACCGCGGATATCCGCTAAAGATGCGGATGGATAACGCTCCGGAGCTGGTCTCGCTGACGCTGGCACAATGGGCAGAAGAGCATGGTGTGATGCTGGAGTTTATCAGGCCCGGCAAGCCAACGCATAATGCCTTTATCGAACAGTTCAACCGGACATACAGAACGGAAATACTGGATTTTTATCTGCTCAGAACACTGAATGAAGCACGGGAAATTACAGAGCGCTGGCTGGTCGAATATAACGGCGAGCGCCCCCACGAATCCCTGAATAACCTGACGCCGGAAGAATACCGGCTGATGGCTGAAACCCCGGAAATCTCAAAAAGTGCGTGGAACCAAAAAAGGGGCGTGACGCTGGTTTAGTGGTAATGGTTGATTGTCAGATACCATCCGATGACCTTATCGTGCATATCTTCTGATTTTGAAAAGCAGATTGTCCTTCGGGTAAGGCGCTTAAGGTGAGTCCGCAGATTCAGGTTATGACGCTCTATTCGCTGGGTATATTTCTTGCTGACTACATGGCTGGCTGAGTCCAGCAACGTCCGGTATACCGGCCACGCATCGGTCATGTAGAAGGCAATATTAAATTTGCTCAGCAGCGCCAGAAGCCGCTTTAACGTCACCGCATTTCGGGGGCCAAAGACGTGAGCAAGAACCCGCTTTCGGATGCGGTCATAGGCATAAAAGAGCCAGCGTGGATTGCCCTTACAACGTACGAATGACCACTGCTCATCAGCTTCACAACAGATGACAACTTCTGCTCCGGGCTCAATGTGTTGCGCTACCTGTTTCGGCGCCAGTTTTTTAGATGGCGGAGGACAGTATTGAGGCTGATATCAAGGACTCGTACAGTGTCACGACACCCGGCCCCATTCATTGCCATATCAATAATGGATTGATGGGTATCGGGTTTAGCGGCGTTGTACTGAAAGCTGAACTGGAAGGTTTTCAGGCAGAGCTTGCAGCGATAGAGCTGAGCACCTGACGTTGAGTGACCATTACGGATAACCCCTTGAGTTTCAGAGCAACGGGGATAAACCACATCAACCTATGCCATCACTTATCCAAAAGGCGAAGTATACAGCAGCACTAAGTTGGCGTCATGACCCGCAAGACTGTCAAACAAAAGGACCATGATGCACACTATGGTAAACAAGGCCCGACATCATGGACGATTCCGATCCCCTTCCCGTTCCTCACACCCTCAAAGTGCAAAAAGTAACTTTTGCGCTGTAAAGGGATTCAGCCCTGTTATCCTTCATACTGCGATTTCATCATTTATCCTTAACCGGGCAGAAATTATCCGAATATTTTCTTTTACTTTGCCGCGCGCTACGTGAAATCTGACGTACTCACCCCTCCGTTTTTCTTCAGATTTCGCGTAGCGCAACCTGAACGAAAACCACTTGAAAAGTAACTTTTGGACTGATTTAGAAGCCGGTTACCCCCACCATATTTATTAACATAACAATAACACATGGAATAATCGTTATTATTCGAACTGTAACTAAGATGTTGCATACCTCTTGAAGCGATGGAAATATGAGCATATTTCTCATTATTCCTGAATCCATACATTTTTATTGTTTTTATAGCGACATATTGAAACCATGTTTTATTTAATAAGTATCAATTTTATAATCAATTGCTGTTATTTTATCGCTATTGACATTTACTATTGTGACTATATCCAATGATATTAGATCACTTACATCTAAAAGTGACAGTGTCACGGATTGTGCACCCAGAGAGACCCTTTTCGTGAAAAAAGTAGTTCACTCCCATAACGAAACGTGGGCTTCTTTTTTGCAGATCGTATGTGGATGTCTTCAGGTAGCAGGAAGGAAAGTGATGCAGGCATGAAAGGATGACAAACCGGCAAAGGGGCTGCTACTGCTCCATATTCAACAAACCACCCCTGGTTAGTTGAATCCTTTGCCGGTTTTCCTGACAATACCAGACAGGTAAACTTTTTCCATCAGATTTTCTCGTCAACATGTTGCATTCATAGTTTTTCCATAATTGGATGCTTTTGCAGGACAACTACGGTTTTTATCCTTTCGTGCCCCGGTAAAAAAAATAGTTAAATAGCGATTTCACCCTTTTAAAGGGAAAATTGTCCTCAGGCTCACAGTACTATAACAGCAACAATAATCAGGAGCCTTACTATGACTATCATGAAAGCTCATTATTTACCAACTGACGGGATCCCTTTGAACTCCCTTTATTTGAAGTAAACTTCAACCACTGAACGATCATGTTCAGTACTGGGGGGCGGCATTTCGGGAGACTCTGTTATTCTGGGAGGCGGAGGTTATGCTGGTTCGGAAATGCAGAAGACGACTCGTTCTACTGTCTTTGCACCACCTGATGAAGTTACTGCTGAGCCTGACAACACAAAAATGGTCCTCCGGATTTCCTGTGTTATCGGTGTGATGTTTTTACTTATAATTATTACCCTAATCAGTAATGCTGTTGTTGATATTTTTGACGTAAACGTATCTAGAACAATGTCCTCTTTCCTGGAACATGCTCCCTTCTTTATCATTGGACTATCTGTAATTTGTTCTTTATTTGTTATAGGAATGACCGATCATGATTACACCCCGGTACTTGAAGAGCATAAAAGGAAATACCAGGTATGCTTTCCAGTCTGAGGGTATCCTCATTTTGCTGGCTGATATGTGCAAGACGCACGTCCAGCTCTTTGAGCCGCTGTTGGCTGACCTCCAGTTCCTGCAATATCTCGTGAAATAGCTGCCGACTTAGCGTGGTAAGCTCATTTTCTGCATCCTCCAGATAATCCGGCAGGCAGGCCATGATTTTATGAGCCCCTTCCGGTATGGCGATACCATATTCCAGACCCAGCCCTCGTATCTGGTTAATCAGCGCGGTTTTGTTTTTCATCAGCCGCTGGCGAACCCGGTGCAGACACTGAATATCCTGTTGTTCAAGAGATTTTTCCGGCACATAGCGCATTCCCGGGCGACTGGCAGCTTCCACAATTGCAGCAGTATCATTTTTATCGTTTTACTCCCCATTCTGAAGGGGGCGACATACTGTGGGCTGATTTGTTTAACTTCATGTCCATATTGCCTGAACTGGCGTGACCAGTAATTTGCACTGCCGCACGCTTCCATCACAATACAGGACAGAGGCTGCTGAGCAATAAACGCCATCAGTTTTTCGCGGGTGATCATTTTGTTCACTTTCTTCTCACCCTGTGCGGACACGATATTCACCTGAAAAATTCGCTTTGCCAGATCAATTCCGATAATTTGTTCCATGGGACACCTCTTCAAGTTGCTGTTTGTTTGCACTTACAGCATGGCTCACTGAAGCCATTGTGGGGCGGTGTCCATTTCATTAGCTCGGTCAACAAAGCCGGTTGAGAGCACAAAAAAAACGGCGCCCAAATCCGCGGACGCCGCACAACAAACCGACTACAGCCGCCTCAGGGCCTCCCGCATCCCCGCGCTCAAAATCATTTCCAGATACCGCGTGACCTGATCGGCAAGCCCCGGAACGGTCGTCAGATCTTCACCCCAGTGCGCTGCATCCTGCAGGACTTCCGTGACCAGTTCATGCAGCGGGCGGCCGCGCGCCACCTGCGCCCATCCTTCGGCAAAACGGGTTAGCCAGACGTCATCATCCTGCAGCGGATAGGTCTGTCCCTCGCGCTGGCCGCGATAGAAGGCGATGAGCGCCGCCAGGGCAAACGTTAGCCGCGGCGGGATCGTGCCGTGCCGGCGAATATTCGTCAGCAGCTGCGGCAGGATCCGGGTACGAAACTTAGTCATGCCGTTCAGGGCGATGGAGAGCAGCTGATGGCGAATCCAGGGATTAAGAAAGCGCCCGGTCACGGCATCGGCAAACTGCCGTAGCTCATCGGCGGGTAAATCCAGCGCCGGGATAATCTCCTCGTCGATAGTTTGCTGCACATAATGGCGTATGGCCTGATCATGCATCGCTTCGCCAACGGTATCGACACCGCACAGCCACGCCACCGGCACCAGCGCGGTATGCGCGCCGTTAAGAATGGCAACCTTGCGCTCTTTGTAGGGCCGGATATCCTCTACGATACGGATATTGAGCGGGTAGCGATCTATCCGCAGCGTCTCCGCCAGCGCCTGCGATCCCTGGATGACGAATAACCAATAGTATTCGGCGGTATCCAGGAAAGCATCATGGTAGCCCAGTTCCGCCTCCAGCTTTGCCGCTTCCTCGCGCGGATAGCCGGTGACGATACGGTCAACCAGCGTTGAACAAAATGTATTGGCGGTCTCAACCCAGTCGCGAAAAGCCGCGGGCAGTTGCCACTCGTCGGCGTAGCGTAGCACCAGCGCCTTCAGCGCTTCGCCGTTGTAGTCGATCAGCTCACAGGGGATAATCGTCCACCCCTTATCCGCTGCGCCGTTGAAATGGCGGAAACGTTCGAGCAGCAGCTGGGTCAGCTTCGCCGGAAAGCTGACCGGCGGTTTATCGTCAGGCCGGTCCCCGGCATGATAGCTAATACCCGCTTCAGTGGTATTTGAAAATACGAACTCAATCGCCGGATTACGAGCCAGCGCCAGATAGCCAGCAAAATCCTGCCAGGGGTTGATCTCATTATTAACGGAGCGAATAATCCGCGCTTCGCTCACCGCCTCGCCACGTTCGTCCAGCCCGCGGATCACCGTGGTGTAAAGTCCATCCTGGATATTAAGCGACGGCGGAAACTCGGTGTTGATCGGGCGAATAATGGTCACCCCTGCCGCCAGATCGGTTTGCTCATTCAGCCGATCCAGTTGCCAGTCGATAAACGCACGCAGGAAGTTGCCCTCGCCGAACTGAATCACGCGCGTCGGGTAGTGCGGCCCGGGAAAATCTTGTCTGTTTAACGATTTCATAGCCTTTCCTGCTAAAAATGAATGACGCCTTTAATAAGCTGGCGATTGTTAATCACTTCGCTTTCGTAAATCTCGGCCAGCGACCTGAAATCGTAACGGTGGGTCAGCATCATTCTGGCGGTCACTTTCCCCTCGGCCATTAGACGTCCGACTTTGGCGAAATCCTCTTCCGTCGCATTACGGCTGCCCATCATGGTGGTCTCTTTCTTATGAAACTCCGGGTCCGGGAACTGCAGTTCACCTTTAAACAGGCCAACAAAAATGATGCTGCCGCCGTGGCGGATTAAATTTACCGTGTTGTTCATCGCCTGCTGATTCCCCGTGGCGTCGATCACCTTCTGCGCCAGCGAACCACCAAACATGTCACACAGATGTTCGGTGAATTGCGGGTCAGAGGGGGCGAGCGTGGCCAGACCAAGATGCTGCGCCACATGGTCGCGCCGCGCCGGGCTGGTATCCGCCACCACTACCTGCGCCCCGTCGGCTTTGGCGATAGCCGCCGCCCCGAGACCAATGGGGCCCGCGCCGACCACCAGCACCTGCTCTCCCGGCTGGATAGCGGCGCGACGCACCGCGTGGGCGCTGATGGCGAAAGGCTCAATCAGCGCTGCGGCTTCCGGCTCGACGTCATCCACCACCAGCAGATTTTTTACCGGCACGCAGAGGTACTCGCTAAACCCGCCGTCCCGATGCACGCCGATCACCGAAATTTTCTCGCAGCAGTTAGTCCTGCCGCTCAAACAGGCCGGACACTGACGGCAGGCAACGTAAGGTATGACGACTACCTGCTGTCCGCTTTTCAAGTTAAGAATATTTTTACCGAGACCGATAATCTCGCCGCATATTTCATGTCCGAGCACGCGTGGATAACTAAAAAAAGGTTGATTCCCTCCCCAGGCGTGAATATCCGTACCACAAATCCCCACCGTTTTTATTTTAATGAGCACTTCATCATCGCCGGGAATGGGAATCTGGCGTTTTTCCCAGCGCAACATTTTAGGTTCCTGACACACTAATGTATTCATCGACGTCATAATGATTGCCTCCGTATTTGTTGGCTTAGATATCGATGAAAAACAGAGGTGAGAATAAATTCATTGCAAAAATTGTGAAATCTCACACACAAAACTGTTTTAAATCCGGCTTTAATAGCTAAAAAATGGAGATGTATAATGAGCCGCTCGCAAAACCTTCGTCACAACGTCATTAACCTGGTCATTAACGATATGGCGCGCGGCTTCCTTTCGTCGCCGCTGCCCTCACAAAGCGCGCTGGCGGAGATATACAACATCAGCCGCACCACCGTGCGCCATATCCTCAGCCACCTGTGCGAGCGGGGCGTATTGCGTCAGAACGCTCGGGATTATCAGATCCTTCGCCAGCCGGAGATGCAGGACGGCTTCGATGGCTCCAGCGCCTCGCTGGCCGAGCAGAACCGTCTCTTTGAGCAGGCGTTTTTCTCCATGATTAACCAGCGCCAGCTGCGCGCCGGAGAGATGTTTTCCGAGCTGCAGCTGGCGCGTGCTGCCGGCGTCAGTCCGGTCGTAGTGAGGGAATTTTTGTTGAAATTCAGCCGCTACAACCTGATTGAAAGCGAAAAGCGCGGCCAGTGGAACATGAAGAAATTTGAGCAATCCTGGGCTGAGCAGTTGTTCGAACTGCGGGAAATGCTGGAAACCCACGCGCTTCAGCATTTTCTCAATCTCCCGGACAATGACGCACGCTGGCTGCAGGCGAAAACCCTGCTTGAGCGCCATCGCGCACTGCGTGACAGCATCGGCGACAGCTTTCGTATGTTTTCCCAGCTCGATCGCGACTTTCACTCGCTGCTCCTGTCCGCGGCTGAGAATATATTTTTCAATCAATCGCTTGAGATTATTTCCGTGATTTTCCACTTTCACTATCAGTGGGATGAGAGCGATCTTAAACAACGTAATATCATCGCCATTGATGAACATATGACCATCCTGAGCGCGCTTATCTGCCGCAGCGATCTGGACGCCAATCTGGCGCTGCGTAACCACCTGAACTCGGCGAAGCAATCGATGATTAACTCGCTCAGGTAGAGCGAATCCCTGGATCATTAAGTACCGATTAAAAACAACAAATTATTATCAAGAGCACAAATTCAACAAGAAAATTTCAAGTATTTTTTTACTGAGTTCAGGCTTAAATCCAGGAGTTATTAAGACAAGGAATATTTGAATACCGGATATTCCAAAAAAGCGACATAATGAGTAATCGTCTTTCTTGTGATGATTTCATCTATACGTTTACAAAAGTACTGGAGTTCTTATGAGCCAACTCGCAGAGAAAAAAGAAAAAATACGTTTTTTACCTCGAGCGCATACTATATCATGGCTAATGCTTTTGGTGACCACGCTCGCAATATTAATGAATTCAATTGACAGACTAATCTTACCTACATTAATGCCTGCAATCATAAAAGAGTTTGATTTGACAACCGTTCAGGCTGGCTGGCTTAATTCATTAAGTTTTGTCGGCACATTTATTGGAGCACTCGTTCTCGGATTTATTTCTGACTATATAGGTTCTGGCTATAAAAGAGCGAGGAGTTGGTTGATTGCTGTCGTGATTGAAATCGCCGCAGGTGTAGCGACAGCCTTTTGCAGCACGTATAATTTGTTCATGGCATTACGCGTCTTCATGGGACTGGGTACTGGAGGCTCAGAGCCAATAAACGTAGCACTCATCGGTGAGTGGTGGCAAAAAGAGAATCGCGGATTTGCTATAGGAGTTCATCATACTGGGTTTCCATTGGGCCAATTTATTGGCCCTGTATTAATTGGCCTTGTTATAGCCTTAACCTCTTCATGGCGAGATGCTTTTTTATTCATCCCTATGCTTGGTATACCTATTATTATCGTACAAATGTTCATCGCCACTAAAAAGAATCAAGAGAGAGTCTATAACTGGATAGATGACCATGGCATGACTCCACCAGAGATTATATCAATCGAAAAACCCTTAACATTTATTGAAACACTAAGGGAAGGTCTTAAATGTTTGGCAAATCGTAATTGTTTATCAGCTATCATTTTAATATTTTGTTTCATTTGGGCTGAAATGGGTGTAGCTACATTCCTTACGCTACAATTAACCCAAGAAGTTGGATTAGATTTAGCTACCGCAGCTATTATTTCAGGAGCTTCTGGCATTACTGGTTGGCTCGGACAAATATTCTGGGGCGGATTCTCTGATGTAAAAGGTCGGAAATATTGTCTGGCAATTATCGTCGTCGGTTGGGTTGTCGCAACAGTAGGCTGTAATTTTATCACATCGGTAACTAGCGGCTGGCTAATTCTTATTTTCTGGGGGTTATTCCGTAATTCTCCATTCCCAGTAGTTTATGCCTTACTTATTGATTCTGCACCAAAAACAGCCGCATCCAGTATGGGGTTAATGATCGGCATTGCCGTTGGTAGCGCAGGTTTCCTGGTTGCACCATTTGCTGGTTGGATTATCACAGATTTCGGTTTTACAACACATTACATCATCATTGCCGCTATTATGTTGCTGTCATTTATTCCACTATCGCTGGTTCGGGAAACAGTAAAGAAATCTTAAGGGGTACTATATGAATATTATCGAAATGTTAAAAACATATAATGCGGTTGACTTAACACACCTCATGGAATTAGATATGCCTGTATGGCCAACACATCCGCGCTACTTCCAAAATGAGGTGGAATCTTGGGATAAAAATGAAGACTCATATTTAAATCAATTATCCTTCGGTGAGCATACAGGAACACATGTAGACGCCCCCGTCCATTTTATTAAAGGAGGAAAGAGTATTGCAGATATAGATGCACTTCATCTCATTTCACATGCAGTAAAAATAGACATGTCTTACACGCCCCCAACTCAATCAATTGGGATTGAACAAATTAAGCTATGGGAGGAAAAGCATCAACCTATCAAAGAAAATGATATTGTTATTTTTTATACTGGATATCAACATCGGTGGGCCAAGCGTCCAAACGATAAAGAATTCTTACGTGACTGGCCTGGATTATCACGGGACGTTGCGCAATATCTAGCGAACAAAAAAATTAAAGCAGTAGGAACTGATGCAATGACTGTTGATGCTTACATACACGATAACTATCCAGCTCACGACATTTTCCTCAACAAAGAAATACTTATTATTGAAAACCTTAATAACATAGATAAATTACCGGATAATTTTATCTTTATCGCTCTCCCTTTAAAAATAGCTAATGGATCAGCATCCCCAATACGAGCAGTTGCATTGTATTAATATTATAGTAAGTAGTTCGTCATCACGGAACCTTAACGCCCTGCTGACGACGGGGCGTTAAATTCCACACTCATCTCATACTGCGGTAGTGTCAGGGACGCATAGCCTGCGGCTTTAAACAGCGGGGTAAAGGTTTCCGGGATGGTCACCGACGTGCCGAGCCCCGGAAACTGGCGGGTAAAAGCAATCAGCATTTCCCGCCCCAGCCCGCGCCCGCGTGCGGCGGGTTCAACCCACAAAAACTGGAGCTGTGGCCTGCTGGTTAACGTCGCAAGCACGGCAAAGGCCTGCTGATTGAGGGTAAACTCCCGGCACGGCAGGGTGCTGAAAGTGAGCGGGTCCATCAGCCTCGGCAACTGGCCGTTAACCTCAGTACCGGCTCTGCGCATCAAAGTCAGCACATCATAACCTTGTAATAATGATGGCCCCTCGCTGACAGTCTGCGAACTTAAATGGCCACACAGCCCGTGCCGTACCTCGAAGCCCAGAGATTGATACAGTGCCACCGCCACATGGTTCTCACGGATCACCTCCAGCCACACCCACCGTCCCGTTAATTTATTCGTACCCCTTATACTAGGGGTGTTAGCCAGCCAGACCCGGCATGATTACTGCCCCCAGTCGTCCATGATCCGGGGGGGGATGTCACCGGATCTGGTGGTGGATTTGCCCCTATAACGCCAGACTCATCGACACTCTTATTTAGGCCTGCCGGCGTCGCAGATATTCCCGCGGCGAACGGTAACCTAACGCACTGTGCGGATGCCATTCGTTGTAATGCTCGAACGCCATCGCCAGATTCTGCACTGCCGTTCGGGCATCCGGACGTGGCATAACGCTGATGTAGTCGTGTTTCATCGTCTTCACGAAGCTTTCTGCCATGCCATTACTCTCCGGGCTTCGTACCGCAGTTCTTTTCGGCTCCAGCCCCAGCAACCGGGCGAACCGCCGGGTATCATGTGCTCTGTAGGCCGAGCCGTTGTCTGTCAGCCACTCGATGGGGGCTGGCGGAAGGCGCTGTCCGAAGCGACGCTCCACCGCGCCCAGCATTACGTCCTGAACGGTATCACTGTCGAAGCCACCGGTACCGGCGGCCCAGTGCAACGCCTCGCGGTCACAGCAGTCCAGAGCGAAGGTGACGCGGAGTTTTTCACCGTTATCACAGCGGAACTCGAACCCGTCAGAACACCACCGCCGGTTACTTTCACTGACGGCCACTTTTCCGGTATGCGCCCGACCTGCCGGCTGCATTCTGGGTTTTCGTCCCAGCAACAACGCATGCTGGCACATGATCCGGTACACCCGTTTGGCGTTGACGACCGCCACTGCCAGCGTCTCAGATTCGCGGCGCAGTAATGCCCAGACGCGACGGTAAACGGGGTAAAAGTGACACAATTGATGCTGAATGTGCCGCTCAGATCCTGATATTCCTGAGAGGATAGTGGACACCAAATATGGTGGACGCTATCCATGAAATCATTAACCGCAGTGCGTAAAAAAAGCCCTAATTATCCCGTTGCGTTCAAAATCAAAATGGTTGAACTCTCGCATCGACCAGAGATCTCCGTAGCGCAACTCGCTCGTGAGCATGGGATCAACGATAATTTGCTGTTCAAGTGGCGCCAGTACTGGCGCGAAGGAAAACTACGTCCTCCTTCAACAACAGAAAACAACGTGCCTGAGCTGCTCCCGATAACACTTGATGCCGAAGATGTTGTCCCTGCAACCTCCCCCCGGTCACAACCCGTAGCTGCTGCGGCACCTGAATCACTCAATATCAGCTGTGAAGTGACGTTCCGGCACGGATCACTCCGTCTGAATGGTGCCATCAGCGAAAATATCCTGAACCTGCTGATACGGGAGCTCAAACGTTGATCCCATTACCATCAGGGACAAAGATCTGGCTGGTCGCTGGCATCACCGATATGAGAAACGGCTTCAACGGCCTGGCGGCAAAGGTGCAGACGACGCTGAAAGACGATCCGATGTCAGGTCACGTTTTTATCTTCCGTGGGCGTAATGGCAGTCAGGTAAAGCTCCTCTGGTCTACCGGCGATGGACTGTGTCTGCTGACCAAACGGCTGGAGCGCGGCCGCTTCGCCTGGCCGTCAGCCCGGGATGGCAACGTGTTCCTCACACCGGCACAGCTGGCGATGCTCCTTGAAGGTATCGACTGGCGGCAGCCTAAAAGACTGCTTACGTCACTGACTATGTTGTAGGCCTCTTTATCCTGGTCGACGCTGAATGAGCCTGGTAATATACCCGGTATGAACAGCTTACTTCCTGACAATATCGATGAACTGAAACGTCTCCTTGCCGAACAGGAGGCGCTGAACCGTGCCCTTCTGGAAAAGCTGAACGAGCGTGAACGCGAAATAGATCACCTGCAGGCGCAACTGGATAAGCTGCGCCGGATGAACTTCGGCAGCCGCTCCGAAAAAGTCTCCCGCCGTATCGCGCAGATGGAAGCCGACCTTAAGCAGTTGCAGAAAGAAAGCGATACCCTTACCGGCCGGGTGGATGACCCGGCCGTGCAGCGCCCGCTGCGGCAGACCCGTACCCGCAAACCGTTCCCTGAATCACTTCCCCGTGACGAAAAACGGCTGCTGCCGGCAGCGTCATGCTGCCCGGAATGTGGTGGTGCGCTGAGTTACCTGGGTGAAGATGCCGCCGAACAGCTGGAGCTGATGCGCAGCGCCTTCCGGGTTATCCGGACAGTACGCGAAAAGCATGCCTGTACTCAGTGCGATGCCATCGTGCAGGCCCCCGCGCCTTCACGGCCCATCGAGCGGGGTATCGCAGGACCGGGGCTGCTGGCCCGCGTGCTGAGTTCAAAGTATGCAGAGCACACCCCGCTGTACCGCCAGTCTGAAATATACGGCCGCCAGGGTGTGGAGCTGGGCCGCTCACTGCTGTCGGGCTGGGTGGATGCGTGTTGCCGGCTACTGTCACCGCTGGAAGGGGCGCTTCAGGACTATGTGCTGACTGACGGTAAGCTCCATGCTGATGACACGCCTGTCCCGGTGCTGTTGCCAGGTAATAAGAAAACGAAGACCGGGCGGTTATGGACCTACGTTCGTGACGACCGTAACGCCGGGTCAGAGCTGGCGCCGGCAGTGTGGTTCGCTTACAGCCCGGACAGAAAAGGTATCCACCCGCAGAGCCATCTCGCTGGCTTCAGCGGTGTTCTGCAGGCGGATGCGTACGCCGGGTTCAACGAACTGTACCGCAATGGACAGATAACGGAAGCTGCCTGCTGGGCTCATGCCCGCCGCAGGATCCACGATGTGCACGTTCGCACCCCGTCAGCGCTGACGGAGGAAGCCCTGAAACGGATCGGTGAGTTATATGCCATCGAGGCGGAAATAAGGGGGATGCCGGCGAAGCGACGCCTTGCAGAACGTCAGCAAAAAGCTAAACCGCGGCTGAAATCCCTGGAAAGCTGGCTGCGTGAAAAGGTGAAAACGCTGTCGCGACACTCAGAACTGGCGAAAGCGTTCACGTACGTACTGAACCAGTGGCCGGCGCTGGCTTACTATACTGACGACGGCTGGGCCGAGGCAGATAACAACATAGCTGAGAATGCGCTACGGATGGTCAGCCTGGGCCGCAAAAACTACCTGTTCTTCGGTTCGGATCATGGAGGAGAGCGGGGAGCGTTGCTGTACAGCCTGATCGGGACATGCAAACTGAACGGAGTGGAGCCAGAAAGCTACCTCCGTTATGTCCTTGACGTCATTGCTGACTGGCCGATAAACCGGGTCAGCGAACTACTCCCCTGGCGCGTAGCACTGCCAACTGAATAACACATCCCCGTCAATACGGTTCTCGCTGCACGCTTACATTCAACAAAGCCCCCCTGTCCTTCATTTTGACGCGAGAAGGATGTTAGCACCTCACGTGCAGTTACTGTTATTCGCGTCCTGGTGGTATAGTGCAGCGGCTGGCAGAAGTAACCTACTATCCAACGGAATAAGATCACGATGAACGTCATTCAGCCCCGCATGCTTTCTGTATTTGATTTTGACGGTACGTTAACGCGGCATGATAGCTTTATCCCTTTTCTGCGGTTTGCCTTTGGCAATCGGGCGTTTTCGCGACGTATCGTCAGCATGGCTCTACCCACGTTACGCTGTATGCGTAAGCAGATGACGCGTGATGAGCTTAAAGAAACGCTCATTACAACTTTTCTTACTGGTGTTGAGGAAAAGTGGGTGTCTTCTAAAGCAGAGGAATTCTGTCAGCTCTACTGGCATCGCCTCATGCGCCCGGCAGGTTTGATTGCTGTGGCGAATGAAGTCTCTTCCGGCGCGATCGTCACCTTGTGTTCTGCGTCGCCGGAAATTGTACTCAGACCCTTTGCCGAAAAACTTAGGATCAAACTGATTGGTACACAATTAGAGACAAAAGACGGCATTCTGACCGGCAGAATCAGTGGTCATAATTGCAGGTGCTCACAGAAAATTATCCGGCTTGAAAAAGAATATGGACCTCTGACTGACTATCATCTTCGGGCATGGGGTGATACGCGGGGTGATTATGAACTCCTTTCCGCAGCGACTGAGCCTCACTGGCGTCACTTCCATCAAGGTTTCCGTCGTAAACTTCCGTCGAAGCTAATCATCAGATAAAAATTGCCCTTTATCGTTCTGCAATTTCTTCTTTACATAAAGGCAACATATATTCTACATTTAACAAATGTAACTGGTCAAAAAAAGAGTGCATCCTGGTAAATCGGTAGCTCGGACTATTAGGTATGCTTCAACCTGTTACCATTGGAATACCTACTTTCAGCCCGCTTTTCCGAGCGGGTTTTTTTCATCCCTGCCGATGTGTTCCTGGGTCTAAATTACTGGGTGAAGTTGGGTTTCAGCGATCACATCTGCGTATAGCCCTGTTTAGCTCTGCGTATTATGAAAGGGTATCGTCATGGCAGCAGGCCTATCGCCCCTTACCGGGGCGATGATTCAGATAATGCCTTCCTTTTTTGCCAGTCCAAGCCAGTCTTTGAACTCTTCGAGAAGTTTTTCATACAACTCTTCGTCCTTTATGTGGGCAAAATTATCGATCGCAAAAAAGTTGCTGTTGTCTACCCGACGGTCGCTAAAGGTGTCCAGCCTCTCCAGAATCCCATAATTTGATCCGCCCAGTCCCACGAACTTCCAGAAGACAGGATAGTTGGCTGAGCGGCGGATGGCCTCTTTAATTTCTCGTGTTTTGCTGATCCCGCCATCTGTAATGCACACAACAAAAACAGGTAAGGTGCTGTCCTTGAAATAATCGATAACCTCATTCATGACTGGCGGCTCATTGTTCGTCCCGCCAAGGCCGGGAAGGATTTCCCAGGCAGATCGTTTACCTGTGTTCTGAATGGCAGCAATGTATCCGTCAAGATTGTCCAGTGTGACGTCAGGATATTTCTTGTGACGCTCAGCAAAGCCCCATACATCCATCGTGCCGTCATCGTCGAACTGGACAGACAGGACAGCTATACGGTCAAGAACGGCCTGTACATGCCCTTTTTTAAACTGGCCGGTCATAGAGCCTGAGGCATCGAGAACAAAAGCGACTCGTGCTTCAACGGTATCCAGTTTGTGTTTTGCCAGCGAAATACTGGCTTTCTTAGCCAGGCTGATAAGCGCAGGCGCTTTACCTTCGAGTTTCTTTTCAAGGCTGATCCGGGCTGGTTGCGGTACAACTTCTGCTGCAGGTTCCACGTCCACACCATAGCTGACTGCCAGTGGCTCAAGCCCGCCATTAAATCCCTGCCCAAGCGCCCTGAGCTTCCAGTTGCCCTGGTGTCGGTAAACTTCCCCCATAATTACAGCCTTTTCTGTGCGGCCATTGAGATCGACAAAAAAGGTGGCCTGACTTTCAGCAGAAAGTTTCAGTTGCGCGAGGCCGCTTATCGTATCACTGCCATCTATCACCATAGAGATTGCAATCTTCTGAATCGTATCCGGGATCTGGTCAAGCGCAAAATGAACGACTGCGTGCTGGTGACCGGGGTTGAGTTTCACACTGCCACCGGCAGCACTGAGATTGTTGTAAAAGATAAAATCGGCATCGCCTGTCACTTTTCCCTCAGCATTCAGCATAAACAGGCAAGTCTCAGGGGTACTGTGGAATCCTGGGCTGGGGGGATAATCAAGCCGGAGAGTCAGTGTAGCTGTGTGAAGCGGAATGTTCTGCCCTGATTGTAATTGCATTTAGGCTCCTTGTTGCCGGGTAAAGGGATCTCTCAGCGGGTAGAAAAAACCCCGGACAGGCCGGGGTTTGGTTTTACTGGTTTATCAGATGTTGATGCCGTGCTGGGTTGCCAGCGCAGCCAGGCCACCAGCAAAGCCCTGTCCTACAGCCTTAAACTTCCATTCCGCGCCATGGCGATACAGTTCACCGAAAATCATTGCGGTTTCAGTAGAGGCATCTTCTGACAGGTCAAAGCGTGCAATCTCGGCGCCATTATCGTTGTTCACCACACGCATAAAGCTGTTACTGACCATGCCGAAATTTTGCTTACGGCTGTCTGCTTCATGAATGGTGACTGCGAATACGAGTTTCTTAACGTCTGCGGCCACTTTTGTCAGATCAATTTTGACCTGCTCATCGTCACCGTCGCCTTCACCGGTACGGTTGTCACCCTGATGCTGTACTGCGCCATCCGGGCTGGTGGTGTTGTTATAAAATACGAAATGCGAATCGGACAGCACTTTACCGTTTTCGCCAACAAGGAATACTGATGCATCCAGATCAAATGCCTGACCATCAGTAACGCGTGCATCCCAGCCCAGGCCAACCAGAGCAACATTCATGCTCGGGGCTTCTTTAGTCAGAGAAACATTACCGCCTTTAACGAGAGAAACAGCCATTTTTTGCTCCTGCTAATCGTAGATATCGGGTCGTGGATATCGGGGGCATCACCCCCGAATGATTTGGGTAAGAAAGTTACTTTTTATCAGGACGCGTTGATGCCGTACTGAGCGCACACGGAAGCCAGTCCACCAGCATAACCCTGGCCAACCGCACGGAATTTCCATTCTCCGTTGTGACGATACAGCTCCCCAAACAGCATGGCAGTTTCAGTAGAAGCGTCTTCTGTCAGATCGTAGCGAGCAACTTCAGTCTGATTGTCATCATTCACCAGACGGATAAATGCGCCGGAAACCTGACCGAAGCTCTGGCGACGAGCCTGAGCATCATGGATAGTGACAACGAAAATAATTTTGTCGACATCCCCAGGTACCGCGTCCAGTTTGATTTTGAGGGATTCATCGTCGCCATCACCTTCACCGGTACGGTTATCACCGGTATGAGTAACGGAACCATCAGCAGATTTCAGGTTGTTATAGAAAATGAAATCTGCATCGCCACGAACCTTGCCATTGGCTGCCAGCAGAAATGCGGAAGCATCGAGGTCAAAGTCCTGACCGTCCGTAGAACGTGCATCCCAGCCAAGGCCAACCAGGACGTTTTTCATGCTTGGCGCGGTTTTGCTCAGGGAAACGTTGCCGCCTTTAGATAGTGAAACGCTCATCTATTTATCCTCTTTCGTTAATCATTAATCAGCTGAGATCAGCTTTCTTTATTTTCAGCTTCCGGCTTTTCCGGAAAGATGACACTGGCCAGAATACCAAGAGCCAGTACACCCAGTACGACATACAGGCTGGTGGTCGCAGACAGGCTGTAACCATGGTGCCAGATGTGATCGGTAGCGTTCAGACCCAGCTTAAACGCAATGAAGAACAGCAGGACGATAACAGCTTTCTCCAGCTGGGACAGATACTGTTTCAGGGCTTCCAGTACGAAATACAGAGTACGCAGGCCCAGTATTGCGAACATCATGGCGCTATACACAATCAGTGGCTCACGACTGACTGCAATAATTGCCGGGACAGAGTCGAAGGCAAACATCACGTCAGAGAGTTCCACTACAGCCACACATAACATCAATGGGGTGGCGTATAGCGCTGCCTTTTTCAGTCGCCCTACAGATACGTCTTTGTTTTCTGGTTTAGCCAGTTCGGCATCCACTTCTTTTTGGGTCAGCAGGAATGCATGTCCGGACAGTTTCGGCCAAATCGGGAAGAAACGTTTAACCAGACGATAAGCAAGGTGCTGAGAATAATCCTCAATTTCGTCATCATCCCCACCGCCTTTGAGCATCATGACCGCAGTCCAGGCAACAACAACGGCAAAGATCAGCTCGACATAAGGGCCAAGGCTAAGCAGACCGGTACCGATCGCAACGAAAATCCCCCGGAATACGATAGCGCCAATGATCCCCCAGTACAGAACCCGGTGACGGTAACGGTCCGGAACTGAGAACCATGAGAAAATCGCCATCATGACAAACAGGTTATCAACTGACAGCACCTTCTCAAGGGCATAACCCGTGACAAACAGGCTGGCAACCTCGGCACCGTGATGCACATACAGGAAACCGGCAAATGCCATCGCGACAACAACCCAGAAAACGGACCATAAGGCTGCGCTTTTGAGGGAAATTGGCTTGTCATGTCGGTGCATGAACAGGTCAATAAAGATGGCACCGACCGACAGAGCAACAAAGACTGTCACTGTTTCAGCCGGAAAACCGATGTGAGTGGAAACCATATCGTACCTTTATCCGTTATTTATCAGAGGCCAAATTCAGCCGGGTCGAAACCCAGCGAACGGGCAATTTCACGGACAGCACTCTTCTCATCATCATCGAAGTTGCCATCACTTTTAGCAACAGCAATACCGACACGAAGAGCCAGTTGAGCTGCCTCTGGCTGGTCTTTCAGGGCGAGGATATATTTCATCGTTTCGCCTTTTCCGATTTCCAGATCAAAGTCGAAACTGGTCACCAGCTTGTTAAAAAACTCAATAACTTCAGCTGTATCGAAGACTTTCAGTTCTTCTGAGGATCGCAGAAATCCAATCATCTTCTGTTTTTCTTCGGAGCTAACGCCGTCACTGGCAACAGCGATACGGGCGCATACCGCGACGGTACCCTGCATAAATTTCTTGTTTTTGTAACGGCCTACCTGGCGGGTCAATTCCTCACGACCCGAGGTCAAAGCCCCTTTTACTTTGTCGAAAAAACTCATTCTTATACCCTCATCATTGCGTTTATTTGGAACCTCTGGACCAGCGAAACCCCCAGCCAAAAGCGCGGTCCATTTCCTCCTGGCCTCTGAAGTACTGGTTAATACGTTCCACACGAATGGAACCGTTCTCGTTGACCAGACGGGCAATCGCACACAGCGTGCGTTTGTTATCACCTTCAGTCAGACGCGATTCAATCGGTGGTTGCTCAGGAACATGTAATGTCACCACGCCATCAGTTTTGTCCCAGCTGGGCACGCCCTGATAGATAAAGGCATAAATCAGTACCTGGCGGATTTCTTTCCATTCGCGGCCATTAATGTGAAGCCATTCCCCATCCAGAGCCTCGCCGGTACGATCATCACCCTGAAGTTGAACATAAGGCTCAGAGTGATAGTTACCAAAAGCATTACCGAGTGCCTGAATAACTGACTTATAGCCATCTGCGAGTTCAACGAATGCGCCAAGATCCAGGTCAATCGCTTTGTTCGAACTAAACATACCGCCCAGCAAGCCTCCTGAACCCGAGCCACGATGCCAGTTCAGGTTGATGCGGATTTCACCAAAATTGTCTTTTTTGGCAAGGCTGATGGCAGGCTTCTCTTTGGTCAGAGAAACTTTACTCAGGCTAACTTTAGGCGGAGCCGGAGGCGCGGGTGGCGGAGTGACTGGGACTGGCTCATCCGCGACGTTGACGCCATAGTACTCAGCGAGAGGTTTCAGGCCGCCATTGAAGCCCTGGGCGATAAAACGAAATTTCCAGTCACCATTCCTGCGATAGACTTCACCGAGGATCAGAGCGGCTTCCTGACGGCCGCTCAGGTCTACCTGACCACTGATCAGCGAGGTATTGCCACTTTCAATTTGTATGGACAGATGATTCAGGGAGGAAACTGTATGACTGCCGTCACAGGTAACGGTGAACGCGACTTTCTGCACGTCGGGCTTGAGGCGGGACAGATCAACGGTGAAAACGCTATTGGTCCCTTCAGTACTGAAGCTAATGGAACCATCTTCATTACGGGGTTGCCCGTAAAAGACCATATCGCTGTCACCCCGAACTTTCCCGTCAGCGAATAATCGAAATGCCGAAGCGTCAACAGGACCACCAGAAATGACTCTAACGCGCAGTTCCTGAGCAGGTACGGGGGCATTGCCCCCCGGTGTCAGATTCATGCTTTTACCACCGTACTGATGATATCGCGCTGCATATCGTCGATTGTGCGGCCACCGCTTGCTTTACCGTGGGCGGTAAAGTCCCAGTGGCCGTTGTTGCGCCTCAGTGAAGCGATAATGATGCCGGTATGTGGGCCTTGTTCTGTCAGCTGATAGCGGGCAAGTTCCTTATTGGTCTGATCCACGACGCGGCAGAAGGCGTTATCCACGTCGTTGAAGGACTGTCCACGGAAGCTGTTCACAGTAAAAGCGAGGTATTCGACATTTGCCGGCAATTTTAAGAGGTTGACGTGAATGATTTCATCATCGCCATCCCCCTCACCTGTCAAGTTATCGCCGGAGTGGACGACAGAACCACAGCTGGATTTCAGTTTACGAAACCAGATGGTGTCAATTTTATTACCTGCCACATCCAGAAGAACGCAACCTGCATCCAGATCTATGGAATCATTGCCACCAAAAAAGCTGCCAAATAATCCCTTTTTCTTTATAGGATCCCAACCTAATCCGAACTGAAGCTGGCTGAGAGCGGTGGATTGTTTGCTGAGTGATACCGTCTGGTTTTTACTTAAAGAAACCATATTCATTCCTTAAAGGTATTGACTGAGGTTTTTTAAAATTCATATTCAGTGAAGCAACATCAAAATCATATCATGACAAAGTTCACTCGCAAGATAAAAACTGGTAGGTTTTCATAATTTACGTTTCATTACATTGTCACTACTGATTTTATTCTCATTTATGCTGTTGATATATATCATTATTATTTTATTTTTAAGAAATTCAAAAACACACAGTGTTTATCATATTATGATTGACACGGTGCATGGGTGTTCTTAGACTCAAGTATCATAAAACGACCATCCTCTCATCAGGCGACAATTATAAAACATGACTAAGAAAATTTGGTTTATGGAAGGACTATCTTCCCAGCGAGACATTGTTCTTGGGGTAAAATCATTTGCGGAAAAGGAAAATCAGAATATTGTTGTTTTTTCGTCTCATCGCAATGATAGAAATGAGATCTTGTCAGTCTCCGATTTTTCAATGCTCGAACCAAAAAGTGAAGAAGAACGCCTTTCATTTATCCATTCAATTACGAGTGCTCATGGTATTAATGCGATACATACCGGTCGTAACTGTAAATGGTTTGAAAGCCACCGGGAAAACATTCAACGTTCTGGTATCCACCTGACTACTGGGTCAACGGGTACCCACTGGCTCGAATTAGCCGACGAAAAAGTTACTTTTTCCGAGTTTATGGAAAAAAATGGACTTCCGGTTGTCCCGTCGGTTCGGGTAAAAAATGTTGACGAGCTTCGCGCGCTACTGAGTGATCCCCCTTTCCCTTCTGATTGCCTCTGTATTAAACCTGTCACAGGCATTTATGGCATGGGATTCTGGCGTTTTGATGACAATGTCTCTCCTGTAGCTTTTCTCAACAACCCTGATAACCGTGTTATCCACCCATCACAGTATCTGGCTGCGCATGCCCGGATGGACTGCTTTACTCCACAAGTACTGATGCCCTATTTACCCGGGCCAGAATACTCCGTGGATATGGTGGTAAGTCAAGGGACGGTCCTGGCCGCTATCGGGCGGCGTAAGGTAGGTGTGCTTCAGTATCTGGAGAATGAAGGGGAAGCGATTGAACTTGCCATCGACTGCGCCCGCCTAATGAACGCAGATGGCATGGTCAATGTACAGACACGCCATAATGCCGAAGGAAAACCGCTATTGCTGGAAATTAACATGCGGCCTTCAGGAGGTATCGGTTATACGCGGCACAGTGGCGTGAATCTGCCGGGTCTCTATGCCTTCCATACACTTGGACTGATGGATGATGAACAGGTCCGGCAGTCAGCCAAAACTGATTTTTCACCTGCAGTCGTCCGCTCTGTCACCGATGTTATTCCCTATCCGGCATCATTGACCAACAGAATCGATTAATGGAGACAGATATGTCAACAATTGATGGGAATTTCGTTTATCAAAAGACATTATCCTGTGGGCGAATTGAGGTAAGCAGCGAGGTAACCGATTATCCTCTTACTGATCTGTTTGATATCGCCGAACGGCGTAATCCAAAACGTGCATTTCTGTTTGTCAGTAAAGTGCTGGGTCGACATATTCCTGTCTCTCCTCAGGTCATGCGCAATGTTTATACACAGCTGGCGGAGAAGTTTCCCGGGACTCTGGATGGGCCGGTGGTATTTATCGGGATGGCTGAGACGGCTGTCGGCCTAGGGGCGGGAGTTTTTGATGAGGTGCGTAAGCATCAACCTGACTGTGTCTATCTGACATCAACACGGCATCCGGTTGATGCTGAACTGCTGTGCGAGTTTAAAGAAGAGCACAGCCATGCCACAGACCACCTGATCTACTATCCAGTTTGTGCCGGGATGCGGCAAACCGTAGCGGAGGCTCAAACATTAGTGCTCGTGGATGATGAAGCCACGACGGGAAAAACGTTCCTCAATCTTCTCGCCGCATTACGTGCATCCGGTGCACTCCGGAAGGTACGACGGGTTATTGCTGTCACGCTGACTGACTGGAGCGGAGAAGCCCTCTATCAGAACTGCCCCCTGCCCCTGCATACAGTATCGCTCATCTCAGGCAACTGGCGCTGGACTCCAGAACCAGATGCCCCGCTGCCTGTCATGCCCCAGGTAAATGTGACCTCCAGAGGGAACATCCCGATCACCGGCAAACAATCCTGGGGGCGACTCGGGATGCAGATACCGGCGAGTGACCTGGGTCTTCAGGTTCAGGTTTCGCCCGGTGAAAACATTCTGGTGCTGGGCACCGGTGAATTTGTCTGGGAGCCGTTCCTGCTGGCTGAACGACTTGAGGCGGCAGGTGCTCAGGTGGTGTTCAGTTCGACGACCCGCTCACCGATTTCCACTGGTTATGCTATCCAGTCCGCCATTGCTTTCAGCGATAACTACGGACTGGGTATTCCGAATTATGTCTATAACGTTGCTCATCAGCAGTTTGACCGGATCCTGATTTGTTGCGAAACGCCAGTTGCCAGCGTCGACCCCCGGCTGCTTGAGGCGCTTTCCGCTGTCGCTCCCACCTTAGAGGTGATTACCTATGAATAAGCCCGTCGTATTCAGCGACCTAGATGACACCCTGTTCCAGACCCGCCGAAAAATGGTTGATGAACTTGCCCTTGAACCGTTCCGGACCGGCGCACTGGATCGCAGCCTCACGCCTCGCAGCTTTATGACCGAAGAGCAGGCCATGCTGGTGGACTGGTTGCTGGAGCATGCGGACCTCATTCCGGTGACAGCCAGAGGTACGGAAGAAATCAGTCGGGTGCAGATCCCCTTCCGCTCCTGGGCCGTGACCACTCATGGCGCGGTGATCCTTCGTCCAGATGGTACGCCAGACGACGACTGGAAAGCCCATATGCTGGAGTCCCTGTCCTCCTACGCCGACCGCTTAACGTCAATGCAACATATCATCACCGAGCTTATGGACGCGCGAGGCATTAATGCCTGGGCACGCCTCAACTTCGAATATGAGGGTACGCCGGTGTATCTGGTCATGAAGCACCGCGACAGCACGAAGCTTGATGAACTGAACGCTGTCGGGGATGAGATCGAGCGCGTCTTTTCGACCGAAGGGTTTTACATCCACCGTAACAGCAACAACATTGCCTGGTTACCCTGCCCGGTAGAAAAAGGACTGGCCGTTTCATGGTTGCTGGAGAAACTGCGTCAGGAGCGCGGGGTTTTCCCGGTGATGGGGCTGGGTGACAGCCTGAGCGACCATCGATTCATGAAACTCTGCAGCTGGTTTGGTCTTCCACGCCAGAGTCAGTTTGCCGAGGCCATTTCACAGCGTATTTTTGGAGAGCAATAAGATGTCGCATTTTGCCCCGTTTTCTGGTTCTTATAAACCGGACGATGTTCACTTTTTGCTGAAACCCATTGTCATGGAGATGACACCGGTTGACCTGAAGGAAGAACTGATTCAGTCAGGAAAAATGCATTATTCCGACATGTTAAGCCAGGAACCAGAGCCTACCCGCTGGCACCTGGATCTTTTCACCCGTGCGCTTGACTCGGGAGCTGCACGTCTGGCACGGGAGGTATCTTATCTTGCTCGTGAACTGGCCCGTCGTGCTGGCGATGAACCCATTGTCCTGGTCAGCCTGGTCAGAGCTGGTGTTCCACTGGGGGTCATGCTGCACCAGGCTCTGCGTGCGATGGGAAAACAGTCTTTCCACTACGGGATCAGCATTATCCGCGACAGAGGTATTGATGCTGCGGCGCTTGATTTTATCGAATCACGCCATGGTACTGGTGGCATAGTGTTTGTCGACGGCTGGACGGGAAAAGGAGCTATTACCGGCGAATTATCCCGCACACTGAAGGACCGTCCCGGTTATCCGGAGCAGCCTCGACTGGTTGTGCTGGCTGACCCCTGCGGATGTGCCTGGCTTGCTGCCAGTGACGATGACTGGCTTATCCCGTTCGGTATCATGGGCGCGCCTGTCTCGGGTCTGATTTCGCGCTCTGTCTGGGCCGAAGAAGGCCTGCATGGCTGTGTAGTTTGCGATCACCTTCAGTCTTTTGAATGCAGCCAGATGCTGGTGGATACGGTAGCACATTTCCGTGAACAGCTTGACGGTAAAGCCCTTCCCACTTCCGGCTGGGACGCCGGGCAAAATGCCGCACGCTGGGATCTGAGCAGAAAAGTTATCCAGAGCCTTGCTGTGCGTTATGAGGTGGACAGCATTAACCGCATTAAGCCGGGTATTGCTGAAGCGACGCGGGCGGTTCTGCGTCGTGTACCTGATCATGTATTTGTCCGCCAGTTGGATGACCCGGATGTTTCTCTTCTGGTTGGGCTGGCAAAAGAGAAAGGTATCCAGGTGACGGAAGCCGGGGATACGCTCGGTCAGTATCGTGCGGTTACCATTATCAAAAAGGTACGCTGATGAAAAAACAACCCACCCCATGGGAACTCGGTGCCACGCTGTATATGCCTGCCACACGCAAGGATATCGCTGAGGTCGTTCTGGAAGGGAAAATACCGGGGCTACGCTCTCTGGTTGTCTGCCTGGAAGATGCGGTCAGCGAGCATGACATCCCTCTTGCGATTCAGAATCTTTCACTGTTTTTGGAGCGATTGAGACACGCAAGAGCCGTCAACGATGATGAGAAGTACCCACTGGTATTTATCCGTCCACGCCACCCTGATATGGGGAGATGGCTAACGGCTAATTTGGACCTGAGTGCAGTTGATGGTTTTGTACTGCCCAAATTCACCCGTTCCACACTCCCGGTTTGGTGGGACATCATGGCCGGAACATCATTGATGATGATGCCAACACTTGAAACTGAAGAAGTCTATGATGTTATTAAAATGCAGGCGCTGGCAAATGAACTTTCGAGTCATGACTGCCGTGACCGTATAATCGCTTTGCGGATCGGCGGAAACGATCTCATGAACGTGGTATCTCTGCGACGTCCACGGCATCTGACCCTTTATGACACTCCTATGGGTTATGTCATAAAAATGCTTGTGTCAGTATTCGCACCTCGTGATTTTGCACTTACCGCACCAGTGTGCGAACACATCGACGATCACGGCGTTCTGGGACGGGAGCTCTCGATGGATATCGCCCATGGGCTGGTGGGTAAAACGGCCATTCATCCTGATCAGATTAGTGTGATAGAGGAGGCGCTAAAGGTGTCTCCTGGTGAGCATTCAGATGCGTTACGAATTCTCAATTCCACCCAGGCAGTCTTTAAATCTCAGGGAGCAATGTGTGAACCGGCTACCCATCGCAGGTGGGCTCAGGGTATCCTGGGACGGGGACAGGTATACGGTCTGACTACCGGACAAAATCCGGAAGGAATCAGGCTTATTCCAGTTTCTAAGCAGCACTGAGGAAGCATATATGGGATTCAGATTTCGTAAATCGATCAGCATTATCCCGGGGGTCAGGGTTAACCTGAGTAACGGGGCCCCCAGCCTGAGTATTGGTCCCCGTGGAGCCTCGCTGTCAGTAGGAAAGAATGGAACATTTGCCAACCTGGGACTTCCCGGAACGGGACTGAGTTACCGCACCCGGATTGACAGAACAGCACGGGAAAGAGTGAATACCAGGCATCAGGCAGATCCCGGTTTGAAGTCTGAACTGGAGCTGGTGGTGGAAAAACTGATGTCCACCGTAACAGTGATAACCAATATCCATGAACTCTCCCCTTCCCCAAAGGGAGGGAATACCTGGGCCATGCTCGAGACACAGTACCTGGCGCTCCGTCAGGGCAGTTTCACTCTTCCTGCGCCGGTACGACCAAACAAACCTGAATATATACCACTTCCACCAGAACCTGATGAGCATGCCGGTCGCGGCTTCCTTGGGGGATGGTTTGAATCTGATGCAGCCCGACAGGAGCGACAGAACGAAAATCTTCGGCGGTGGCAGGTGACAGTTGCTGATATTGAACGTGAAAATGAGTTGCTGAAGCAGCGTTATGAGAAACAGCGTATAGCCTGGGCTGAGCAGTACGCAGAATGGCAGCATCAGTACCAGGAGCATGAAAAAAATCGCACGGAGTCTGTAGCTTTAGCGAAAGAGCAATTCCGATCTGACGCCCGCTTCTTTGAACATTGTCTTGAGGAAGTTTTCTCGCAAACAGAATGGCCGCGAGAAACACTGGTGTCGTTTGAGGTACGACCTGAGGAATCAACAGTCTGGCTTGATGTTGATTTACCTGAGATTGAGGATATGCCTGATAAAGTGTATAGCGTGAATGCCCGGGGAACTGATATCAATGAAAAAGCCATGACGCAGAAAGCGGTCCGGGAAAGTTACGCTAAACACGTTCACGGATGCCTGCTGAGATTGGCAGCAATCGTTTTTCAGACGCTTCCGTTTGAACAGGTCGTCATTTCAGGCTTCACTCAGCGGGTAAGTAAACGCACTGGATATCTTGAAGACGAGTACATTATTTCCTGGCGGGTGTGCCGCTCTGAAATCGAGCTAATCAACTTCGGGAATCTGCGTGGCCTTGACCCCATTGAAGCATTAGGTGATCGATGTCTGATCAGGAAAATGAGTGCGACTTACATTTTTCAGCCTATAGAACCACTGACCCATATGGCAGGTACCGACTGAATATGCAATTAAACACCAGACAGGAAAGAGTATACACCCTGGCTAACATACTGGGCTCAGGGAAGCCTGTATCGGCGCAATCCATCACCGCGACGCTGGCCTGTTCTGAGCCGACTCTAAGCCGGGCGCTTAAAGAGCTGAGGGAAACCTACGCTGCTGAAATTAAATACAGTAAGGCTGGCCACTCCTATCAGATGGTAAACTCCGGATTACTGGATAAGAAAACACTCAAGAGAATGAGTGAGGCGCTGGACCTTAATACTGATTTAAAAACACATGACCAGGGGGCGCGGGTGATACTGGATAAGGATATAAAAACTTCCGTTTCCCTGTCGATTAGACGCCGTATTCTCCGGAAAATAGATAAACTGGCAGAGTTGAGCGGAACATCAAGAAGCGAAGCAGTTGAAAAACTGGTCGAAATGAAGATAGATGAAATTATAAAGGTCTTGAAAAAATAATATAACATTAGTGGAGTGTTAGCACTAACTCCACTAATTTATGGTTTTAAACGTTATCTCCGGGATTTTAATGTGTATTCGGTATTTCAAAAGACAGGAAATAAGTTCATAACTATTTGGTGTTAGGAAAAAATCCTCATAAGAAAGAGATGAAGTAGATGGATTAACATTTAGTCATACGAGCGGCAGTTATTTAATAATGGAGAATTCTTTATTAAATAAAGACCAACACCACTACTATAACTAGTGATGTTGGAGAAAAGCTAATCCCATTTATCAAAGCGTGTTGTCAATGGGTTGTATTCTTCCATTACAATATCATATAGTAACTTCTCTAATACACGGATTTCGTTGCTCAAAATTCTAACAAATTCCCTATCATCTAAATAATACTCACGAAGATTTCTTAGCCAACGTAGTTGCCTTCTGATACTATTTTTTGTTTTAAGATTTGCCATATTATATTTTTCCTTCTCATGGCTCTTAGGGTATCAGCAATTTTTTTTGGTTGCTGTCCCTAATCACATCATACTGATTGCAGATTCAGCGGTCAATCGAATTTTATGCTCAAAACAAAATGGTATTAAAAAGCTAATGTAAAAACTCGGACTTACACCCGCACTTGTCAATTATACTAATGAGGCATCTAAAACAGATTTCTTTCATTACTTCTGATATATATTCTGCTGGGTAGTAATAAATAGTTCTCTGCATTGTATTACGAATTTATGGTTACAAATAATTTAAATAACAATTCTGTATGACGGTATTTGCATGACAAGATTAAGTTGAACTTTTTCACTTGAACTATGAAAAATTTCACACCTGGTATCTACTGGAAAAGTATCCGAAGTTCATGCAATGAGAGCGGTACAAATGATGAGGTGAAGTATCTATGAATTAGATTTTGAGAAAAAAGAATCAGAATGTAGTCTAGTTATATGACTGGCTACGGGGGCATGGATTTGTATACACAATCGAGTGATGAGTATTTAACGAGTACACTTATCTTCAGTGTTAGCGTGCTAACCAACCACTAAAAATAGTGGTATTTGGTTACCCCTAAATATGTAAAAAAGTTCAAGCGCACCAAGTTCAGAACACAAGGTGCAAAGCTGAACTTACATAAAACACTAGTTTTGTGACTCTTAATCGAACTAAATACCATTGTTTTTTGTAATATGTCATAAATGTAAGGAAATATTTTTTATATAATGATGAACAAGCAATGTGCTTGTACGCCAAATCGTTAAGGAATGTGAAAGATGAGAAGACTACCCGTCTATCTGCTTCTGGATACTTCAGGTTCGATGCACGGAGAACCTATAGAGGCTGTAAAAAATGGTGTTCAGACCCTTCTGACCACGTTAAAACAAGATCCATATGCTTTAGAAACCGCATATGTCTCTGTCATTACCTTTGACTCAACTGCCCGTCAGACCGTTCCTCTTACGGATCTCCTCAATTTCAATTTGCCCTCCTTTTCTGCAAGCGGAACCACCGCTTTGGGCGAAGCCTTATCCCTGACTGCAAACCGAATTGATGCAGAAGTTCAGAAAACGACAGCGGAGACAAAAGGCGACTGGCGTCCACTCATTTTCCTGATGACGGATGGTGGCCCTACTGATGACTGGCGTAAAGGACTGAATGAATTCAAAGCAGCCAAAAAAGGTGTCGTTGTTGCCTGTGCTGCCGGTCACGATGCCGACACAGGGGTACTTAAGGAGATTACAGAGATTGTTCTCCAACTGGACACGGCAGACAGTTCTTCCATCAAAGCTTTTTTCAAATGGGTGTCTGCCAGTGTTTCCGTAGGTAGCCAGAAAGTCGATGCTGGTAAAAAAGAAGTTATCGGTCTTGATGATTTGCCTCCACCGCCGCCAGAAGTAAACGTAGTTTTATAAGTAACCAACTAAAGAGAGGATCCTATGACTGTCAGCTTACGGAAAGGGCAAGGCGTCAGCCTGCGTAAAAATGAGTTCGATCTTTCATCAGTCACGATAGGTCTTGGCTGGGACATCAATGAAGAGAAAAAAGGTTTCCTTGGCGGAATTTTTGGCAAAAAAGAGGAGGAGTATGATCTCGATGTTATTGCCTTTCTCTGCAACGCAGCCGGTAAAGTGACTGACCTTGGCAATGTTGAAAATGGAAAGCCGACACTGGTTAACGGCGATATCGTCTTCTTCAACAGTCTTCGCCATAAATCAGGACAGATCTGGTTGACCGGCGATAACCGGACAGGTGCCGGGGACGGAGACGATGAGCAAATTATCGTAAAACTTAACAGCATCGATCCGAAGTACGAAAAAATTGTCTTTATTGTTCAGATCTACAACGGCGAAAAATTACAGCAGCACTTTGGAAAAGTGCAAAATGCATTTATCCGGGCTGTAGACGGAAAAAATGTGGAAATGGCACGCTTTGACCTCTCCGGCGGTGTAGCCTTTAATGGTCAGCGATCGATGGTCTTTGCTGAGCTTGTCCGGGAATCCAGTGGCTGGAAACTGAATGCGATAGGCGAGCCTTCCACCTCCGATTCGTTCGTAAGCCATCTGAGGAACTATATCTAAATGCGAAGACTACCCGTATATCTGCTCATCGATACTTCCGGCTCAATGAGAGGAGAATCGATACATTCAGTGAATGTAGGTGTGCAGGCTATGCTGAGTGCCCTGAGACAGGACCCTTATGCGCTCGAAAGCGTCCATATCTCAATAATTACATACGATAATGAAGCCCGGGAGTATGTTCCTCTCACTGCCCTGGCGGACTTTCAGTTTTCTGATATAGAAGTACCAAGCGCGGGCGGTACGTTTACCGGCGCGGCGCTTGAATGTTTGATCCAGTGTGTGGACCGGGATATTCGCCGCTCTGATGGTGAACAGAAAGGCGACTGGAGACCGCTGGTGTTTCTGATGACAGATGGTACTCCGTCAGATGCCTGGGCTTATGGGGAAGCTGTGAAAGAGGTTCAGCGGCGTTCGTTTGGTTCCATTATAGCCTGTGCTGTTGGTCCTAAAGCGGGACACGAACATCTGAAACTACTGACTGACAAAGTTGTGGCTCTTGAAACACTGGATTCGACCGCATTTTCAGGCTTTTTCAAATGGGTCAGTGCCAGCGTGGCTTCAGGAAGCTCCAGTGCCGGAGTCACTACTGATTCGGACACGCTTCCACCGCCACCGCCCGAAATCCAGCTTGTTCTGTAACTTACGCCGGTATGGTAGGGAATAACCCTGCCGTATACCGATAAAGTCCATCTCTGCCATGGACGTCACATTTTGCTATGAGGGAGTTTCCTGTGAGACGACTTCCCGTGTTTTTTGTTCTGGACTGTTCTGAGTCCATGATTGGTGAAAACCTGAAAAGGATGAATGATGGCTTGCAGAAGATTGTGGGCGATCTGCGTAAGGACCCTCATGCTCTGGAGACTGTCTGGGTGTCAGTTATTGCCTTTGCTGGTGTTGCCAGAACGATTGTCCCGTTACATGACATTGTGTCTTTTTATCCCCCCCGCCTTCCTGTCGGTGGAGGAACTAACCTCGCGACTGCCCTACGGGAACTGACAACACAGATAGATTCTCAGGTCCGAAAAACGACGCAGGAAGAAAAAGGTGACTGGAAGCCAGTTGTCTACTTACTTACTGACGGTCGACCGACAGATGACATTTCAGCTGAAGTTAAGCGCTGGAACGAATTTTACGCAAAAAAAGTGAACATGATTGCTGTGGGGATCGGATCATCGGTCGATCTCAGTGTACTCAGGCAACTGACTGAAAACGTCTTATCCTTTACGGAAAATCAGGAAGGCGATTTTTCGCGGTTTATCCAGTGGATCACAGCTTCAGTCACGGCTCATAGTCGTAGTGTTGGCGAGGATTCTCAGCCGCCCCTTAAACAAGCTGACTATATCGTCAAACTTGCCAAAGATGACACAGCCCGTGCATACGATGAAAACTGTGTGGTATTAACCGGGCGTTGCAGTAAAACCCGTCGACCCTATCTGATTAAGTATGAGCGTCCGCCAGCCAGGGTATCGGGGCTCGCTTTCGATCTAAACCTTAACAGCTTTAACATTGCTGGTTGTTATCCTGTGGATGAAGATTACTTCTCATGGACGGATATGGCCGTAGCGGGGGCGCAGATAAACACCAGTGAACTCCATGGCGTACCAGGGTGCCCACACTGCGGAAACAGTAGTGCTTTTGCGATGTGTACCTGCGGAAAACTTCTCTGTATTGATGGGCCTGATGATGTGAACTGCCCATGGTGTGGGAAAGGTTTGTCCTTTCAGAGCGAGGGTGGAAATTCAGATTTTAACGTTAGCAGAGGACGCGGCTAATGAGCGAGTTCATTACACCTGAACATAAAATTATTGCTCTCATTCTGGAGGCATCAGGGGAACCGACTGATGCTGATAAAGTATTCTGTCTTGGTAACATACCTGATGTTGCCCTTGCTGTGCGGCAGCTGAGAGAAATGGTCATTCAACACTCTGCAAGCGAAGCCATACCGGCGGAGAACACTCAAACAGTTTCAGAACGTCTTACCCAGCCCTTTTCTGACAATATCCTCCCACCTCAAAACGCTGGTGAAAGCGAAGCTGATCGACCTGAGATTGAACCCGTCCATGCCGCTACTGCACTTCAGGGAAATGATAAGCAGGAAGCGCATAGTGAAATGGTGGATGAGAAAGTGTCAGAAGGCGTTCAGGGACACACTGAAGAAGTTCCTGATGAAACCGGGGTCTTACAGACTGAGGCTTCCGTTACGGTGCAACCAGAAGACATGGATAAAACCAGTCCGGTTGTTTCTGACAACCTTTCACCTGACACCGCACTCAGTGCTTTAAGGCCCGGGGAAGTACCTCAGAGAGTGGAGAATAAAACATCCCCTGCCCCCGGAAAAGTGCCGGAGGTGTTTATCATGCTGCCAAATGCACGGGCGGGTGAACCCTACGATGTTCGACTGGAAATAGCGACTGATACAGGTGTTGAGGCAGAGATTACGGAGGTTAACTTCTCTCAGGACATAGGGCTGATATTTGATATCAATGAGCGACGCCTCCAGGGGACGCCAGGGCACAGCGGAGACTTTGAACTGACTGTGAAATGGTCATGTAGCTCACATCGTGATAATGAAAAAAAGTTACTTTTTGTCGTGAACCCTGATCCGAAAAGTCTCTGGAAAGTGATTGACCCGCCTTCTGATGCACCATTCTACAAGAAGAGTATCGACCACCAGAGTGTCTGTCGGTCAGGTATTCATATTGCCGGAGCAAGCCGTCGTGGACGCTCCCATGAACATGTAGGCTCTTTTCGTGACGACGATTATTACCTCAACTTCAGTGATGTATCCGGATGGAGTGTATTACTGGTAGCTGATGGCGCGGGGAGCGCTAAATATTCCCGGGAAGGCTCCCGTATCGTTTCTGAAACTGTTGGTAACTATCTCTTCAACCAGTTCAAGACTGAAAAAGGTCTTGAGATCAAAAACAGGGTCCTTCGCTGGAACAGTGAGGATCAGCGAGCAGTATGGGAGTTTATGAACCACCACTTCCGACAGGCAGCGGTACTGGCCGTAAACAATATCAGCAGTGCCGCAATTTTGGCTGAAGATAAAGTAAAGTCATTCTCAACGACTTTACTCGCGACCGTCACTTTTCGCGACGGTGCTGATCTTTTTGCCGCGTCTTTCTGGTTAGGTGACGGTGCGATAGCTGCATATGGACCTGCTGGCAAAGTCAGAGTGCTTGGGACTCCGGATAGCGGAGAGTATGCAGGTCAGACGCGTTTTCTGGATGCCGATGCCGTCAGTGATGCCGGATTCAGTAAACGTATCAGTATCGGTAAGTGGAACGACATATCGCATCTGGTTCTGATGACTGATGGTGTTTCCGATCCCTGGTTTGAAACGGATAACGGGCTTCAGAATCCACAAAAATGGGACAGGCTGATGGCCGAGCTCTCTCCCCTACTCACAGACCCTGAACATGCCTCGGCACAACTGGTGGAGTGGCTTAACTTTTTCTCTCCGGGAAATCACGATGATCGCACAATCATTGTGCTCTGGTGAAATTAATGCGATAGCAGGTGGCTATTCATGGCAAATATAATTACATGCAAAACTAAGGATGGAAAAACCATTCAGTATGTCGATGAAGTCATCGGCTCTGGCTCAATGAAAGACGTTTATTTTTCTCCGGATAAATCATATGTCGTAGCCTTCTACCATAAACCTCAGAATGAACAGGCCCGGGAACGTATCAACATGATCACCGGGAGGTACCGGCAGAATATTTTTGAGCAGACTGGCGGAGATTACTGGAAAGGGCTTTTCTGCTGGCCCACTGATGTGGTTGAGCACGCTGATAAGGTGGGTATTGTTGTACCTGCTTATCAGCAGCATTTCTTCTTCCGATATGGTTCCAAAAACAATGATTTCCTCGGGATCAAAGGACGAGAAAAGGAAGGGAAATGGTTTGCCAGCGCGAACAATCAGAATAAATTTCTGGATCCGCGTGAACGTGGCAATACGCTTAACTATCTGAAGGTCTGCATCCTTCTAACGCGTGCAGTCAGACGAATGCATGCTGCGGGCCTGTGTCATAGTGACCTGAGTTATAAAAATGTGCTGATAGATCCGGAACTAGGCCACGCATGCATTATTGATGTTGATGGGCTGGTGGTTCCGGGAAAATATCCTCCAGACGTGGTTGGTACACCTGATTTTATTGCCCCGGAAGTGGTGAAGACAAGCCATCTCCCCAAAGACGATCCCCGCCGCGTATTGCCGAGTATCGCTACCGACCGGCATGCACTTTCGGTACTCATTTACATGTATCTTCTTTTCCGGCACCCGTTACGGGGAGGAAAAATTCACGATATCGATGATGAGGTCAGGGATGAGGCGCTTTCCATGGGAGAGCGGGCACTTTTTATCGAACACCCGACTGACAGAAGCAATGCAGTTAAAGTTAATCAGGTCTCATCGTTTTCGCTCCCGTGGGCAGATCCTCAGAAAATCCCGTACACCATTATGGGGCCCTACCTGAAACCTCTCTTCGACCGGGCTTTTATTGACGGGTTGCATGATCCGTCGAAGCGCCCGACAGCCGATGAATGGGAGAGCGCCCTGGTAAAAACCGTTGATCTCATCCAGCCATGCCAGAACAATGATTGTGACCAGAAATGGTACGTTTTCAATGGCAAGACCAAACCCGTTTGTCCCTATTGCGGTACACCCTACAAAGGCAAACTCCCCATCCTGAATCTGTATTCGTCGAGAAAAGCTGGCACTTTCAGGCCAGATGATCACCGGCTTATGGTGTGGAGCGGTCAGTCATTATATGCATGGCACGTCAACCGACTAATTGCTCCTAACGAACGAACCACCGATGAGCAGAAGAAAAGGGTTGGATATTTCGTCTTCCATAATGACCAGTGGTGGCTGGTTAACGAGGGGCTTAGCGGGCTCATATCACTTCCCGATCGGAAAACGGTCGGCATTGGTGAAAAGTTGCTGCTGGAGGACAACACCCAGTTCATCCTTTCTTCAGAGGATGGTGGACGGCTGGTAGTGGTACAACTCGTGGTGAATTAACTGATATTCATCACCAGCAAAAGGTGGAGTGAGGTAAAACGTTATCAGGCGTTTTGGTATGTAAATCAGATAAGCCCTGCTGCACGAGCGGGGCTTATTCCAGGAGTATTTGTGGGGTAATGGATGTCTTTGTTGGTATGAAATTTAGCTTTACATTAACCCTGACCTGACATTGTTGCAGCGCAGAGCTCAACTTCACCTGACAGGCCACTCTGGGCCAGAAACGGAATTTTGGTGGTTGTCTGGCGAAAGATACCTCTGCAGAATGAGACAATCACCTTTAAACATGACCTTAATTTTAGCCATCACAGGCTACTGAACCCGGATCCGGTGAGCGCTCTTGCTCACATAAGAAAGAAGCATATAGAAGACCAGGCTATGCGTACTCATAAACTGAACAAGTCACGTAAACTATATCGCAGTGACAATACAACTACGCGGCATTATTCAATTAATCCGGGGGGGAGTATCGCTGGGGGCGAAATCGTAAAAAAGCCGAAGACGAGCTGCTGGCAAAGCGCGAGACAATGCATGGCAGGCAAAAGAGAGGCCGCGACTATACCCCATTGTTTTACTTTCTCGTCAAACAGATTGGCCAACCGTGGGATAAGGTATTCAGCGAAGTATGTGGTCGTCTTGATACAACAGAGCCTGTTTTCTGGTTGGTCGCGCTGCATGAGCATCAGAAAAGAGATTTGGTACGTATCGGTGACAGCAGCTTTTATCCGGGCCTGTTTGTTGATGGAAATGGAATCTTACAACAGGTAAACCCTTCGATTACGGGAAAGGACGTTAAGGTAACTTGCCGTTGCTGTACCCACACCTATATGGGGGAGCCAGTCCCAGGGAAGTATGAGTAACATCACCTGCTATCCTGCCCCGGACGAGCCTTCCATCAGAGCCGAGCAGTTTTCATACTTTGACCGGGAACAATAATGTCAGTGCATTGACTGCAGAGGTCTCGAATCCAAACTTTGTGTAAAACGCCACGACTTCGTCATTTAGGGCATGAACGAGAAGCGCCCTTACACCGACCTGAACTGCGATATGTTCCGTCCGGTATATTGCATCTCTAAGCAGTGCAGCTCCGATCCCCTTTCCTGCCCAGGCAGCATCAAGTGCCAGCCTTCCCAGAACAATGACCGGTATTGCCGCAGGTGCATTACGACGGTAAGGTCAGAAAAGTCGGCACTGCTGAACCTTGATTTGCAGCACAAGGCCCTCCGCTTCACCTTCCAGGCAGCACATCAGTTTGAACAGCTACCGTAAGCGCGACTCAGTATATGCAAGGCGAACATGCCTGACTGTGTATGGGGCAGGAGTTAAACCAGGGCAGGCAATAATACCCAGCCTCGCATTGACAGCCAGCTGACTACCATGTTTCAGCAGCCACTCAATGTCGGGTGCCATTTCACACCAAAGAAGACGTTGCTTCAGCGATGTCGCCAGCCATGGCATGAGAAAGAAGTTTTTCTCTGACGGCGACATTTCGCAACATTTCTGAATGACCAATGCAGGTGCAATCGCTGCCTGGATGCAGCATGCCATATTTCCCTGTTTTCACGTCAGCTTCACTCAGGTAAGGGAGCACAGTCCGCTATGAGCTGTGAGTTCAATGGGTCGATGCAACGCTATCCTTAATCAAGGGGGACGTTGCCATGAAACGAAGAACTCGGATTAACTACACGCCAGGGCAGAAGGCAATTATCTGGGACAGATATAAGCAAGGTGATTCTCTACATGATATCGCCAGAATGTTCGACAGATATCATTCTTCCATTATGCCCACTATCCACCAGACAGGCGGCTATCGTCCTCCCGTGCGAAAACGGCACCGATTAGCGCTTTCGCTTGATGAAAGAGAGGAGATATCCAGAGGGCTGGTAGCAAAACTCAGTATCAGGGACATCGCCGCCAAATTATCAAGAGCGCCCTCAACGATTAGCCGCGAGGTCAGGAGGCACGGTGGTGCAAAACAATACCGTGCAGCAAAAGCCGATGCTACTGCGTGGGAAAATGCGCTGAGACCAAAACCTTGCAAGCTAATTGAAAGCCCCGCATTGTGTAAAATCATTGCAGAAAAGATGCATCAGGACTGGTCGCCGGAACAGATCGCCGGTTGGCTGAAACGCTGTTATCCGGATAATCAGGAAATGCATGTGTCACACGAAACGATTTATAAAACGCTTTTTATACAAACCCGGGGAGCATTAAAAAAAGAGCTGCAGCAATGCCTCAGAAGCGGAAGAGCAGTGCGTAGATCCAGGACGTCATCGCTTAAAGGGAAAGGATTAGGGTCAATCCCGCAGCGAAAGGCCACCAGAGGCCGCTGACAGAGCCATTCCAGGTCACTGGGAAGGTGACTTGATTCAGGGCTCGAAAAACTCCTATATGGGGAGCCCGCAGAATTCGGAAAAAATCGTACGCTAACAGTTCAAGCGTCCCGGCCACGCCTGACTGTAGCTTGTTGACTGGTCAATCTGTCTCGCGGGTAAAGCGATAGAACAAGTTCGGCTCGCTGACCACGTACAAATACCCTTCATCGTCGATGGTTACACCTTCGGCTTGAGGTATGCCCTTCAGCAAACCGGCAAAACCGCGCGCCAGGGAGCGGAAACTCACCACCTTGCCCTCGTCGGTCATTTCGATCAGCAGTTTCGACTCGTCGCTGAGCAGAATCAGATGGCCGCTCTGTTGATCGAAGACGACCGAAGATAAGTCAGTCGCAAACACCTTGTCTTTTACCAGGCTGAACAGGTCGCGGACGTGCAGGGAAAAGCCTCCTGCCAGGCTGGCACGAAGGCCGCTCACTTCCAGCAATTGGCGTGGGTCACGCTCCTTGGTCACAAACAAGCGATCACCTTTCAGGTCGTAGGCGAGCCCTTCAAGGCCTTTGTTGTCTTCCTTGCCAAGCGCCAGGGTCAGCGCTGGATACTGGTCTCGGCTCAATGGTCGATCAGGAGAAAGTTTACCGTCTTCGGCGATGGGGACATCCACGACAACCAGGCTCTGCCGGCGCTCTTCGGCGATTACCAGCTGGCCGTTGCCGGCATAGGACACAGCTTCCACATCGTGGAAGCCGTCCAGGTTGTAACGCCTTTCCACATCACCGTCACGACTAAGGGCCAATAGTTCGTTTGGGCCGTTGGTGACCGCCCACAGCAGGTTTAGGTCAGGGTCGAAGGTCAGGCCCGAAAGATTGTTGTCCACACCGGGAACCGCCTTAGCATCCAGCTCAACCCGGTAGTCAGGCAGCCACACAGAGCGCTCCTGCCAATCATCGGTGTGCCAGTGGGTCTTGATCCAGAAGTACAAACGATCATCAAGGTGATGGGTGCGGACTTGGAATACGGTGAGCAACGCAAGGCACAGCAGTGCCCACATCCAAGTGCTAGTTTTCCGTGTTCGGCCCAGCCAGTTTTTTGCCAACAAATACATAGAAGCCTCGTTAATTGGGACTGACGTCACGAGCTGTCATGGTTTCAATCCGACTCGGCGCGGCTCGCACAGGTGATGCACAACGGCGTGGCCGGATCGAATTCCAGGCGGCCCGAGGCGATCAACTCGCCGCATTGGTTACACCAGCCATACTCGCCCTCGTACCAACGCTTGAGGGCCAGCTGGAGGCGGACGCGTTCATGCTGCGCCCGACTGCGGATGGCATCGTTCATCGCTTGCTGCTGGAGTGCGTCCATCCTCGACAGACGCCCTACCTTGCTTTGATCCAACTTCACCGATTGCGAGCGAGACTCAGCGTCTTCCAGCAACCGATCCAGCTCGGCAGCCCGCTGTTCCAGTAGGGTCTTGAAATGGGCAAGATCGAGGGCGTCGTCCATGGCCGTTAGCGCAGCAGCAACAGTGGGCCAGTGGTGGTGCGCAGCATGCTGGTCGTGGTGCTGCCGACCAGAAACTGACGGATGCGCGAATGACCGTAGGCCCCCATCACCAGCAGGTCGATGCCGTGCTCTTTCTGATAGGCGTGCAAGGTAGGCTCTATCTCGCCGTTCAGGGTCTCGGCGCGAACAGTGAATCCGACGTTGAGCAGCACTTTCTGCGCCCAGTCCAGCTGCGCGGACGATTCTTCGTTCACTGGCCCAACCATCACCAGGTGGATCGGCAGCCCCTTCAGCAGGGGGCTGGCCGCCAGCATCTCCACACCCTTGCGGGTAGTAGCGCTGCCATCGAAGGCCAGCATTGCGCTCTCGGGCTTTTGGAAGTTGGCCGGGGTGACCAGGATTGGCCGGTGCATGATACGAATCACGCTCTCCAGCTGGCTTCCGACATGCTGACTCAGACCGCCGCTAGACTCGCCTTGGCGACCGATGACCAATAGGCGCGTTTCGCTTTCCAGCTCTTGCAGGTTTTCCAGCAGATCGCCATGACGTTGCTTGGACTCCGGCGCGGCCACACCATCCGTCATGGCCCGCTCTTTCGCGGCGGCAAGCATGATCCGCCCTTGTTCAAGGGCCAACTTGCCGCGCTGTTCATCCAGGGAAGCAAGCTCATCGAGTAGGTGCTCGCGGCTGCCAAGGCCGATATTGCCACTCAGATCCGTTGTAACCGGGTACTGTCGCTGATCCAGCACATGCAGAAAGGTCAGCGGGGCTTCCAGGCTCAGACTGGCCCAGGCTGCGTAGTCGCAAACGGCTGGGGCCGAGGCGGAACCGTCGATACAGGCAATTACGTGGGTCATTGTTTTTCTCCTTCTCAGTGGCCCATGAGTTGATCAATAGCGTCGGGTTTATCGTGAACACCGAAGCGATCCACGATAGTGGCGCTTGCTTCGTTGAGGCCCAGCACTTCAACTTCGGTGCCTTCGCGGCGGAATTTGATGACCACTTTGTCCAAAGCGGCAACGGCGGTGATATCCCAGAAGTGAGCACGGTTCAGGTCGATGGTTACCTTGTTCAGGGCTTCTTTGAAGTCAAAGGCCGCGACGAACTTGTCTGCCGAGCTGAAGAACACCTGGCCGGTGACGTTATAGCTACGGTGCTCGCCTGCTTCGTCCAGCGAAGAGCTGATCGCCATGTAATGGCCAACCTTGTTGGCGAAGAACATCGCGGCCAGCAGTACGCCGGCCAACACGCCGAAGGCAAGGTTGTGGGTGGCGACCACGACCACCACGGTGACGACCATGACAATGTTGGTCGACAACGGGTGCTTCTTCAGGTTGCGCAGCGAATCCCAACTGAAGGTGCCGATGGACACCATGATCATCACTGCCACCAGTGCAGCCATCGGGATCTGCTTCAGCCAGTCGCCGAGGAACACCACCATCAGCAGCAGGAATACGCCTGCGGCCAGGGACGACAGGCGAGAACGGCCGCCAGATTTCACGTTGATGATCGACTGACCAATCATCGCGCAGCCGGCCATACCGCCGATCAGACCCGAAGCAATGTTGGCCACGCCCTGGCCCTTGCACTCGCGGTTCTTGTCGCTGGGGGTGTCGGTCAGGTCGTCGACAATAGTCGCGGTCATCATCGACTCCAGCAGACCGACCACGGCCAGCGCTGCCGAGTAAGGGAAGATGATGGCCAACGTCTCGAACGTCAGCGGCACGTCAGGCCAGAGGAAAATCGGTAGCGTATCCGGCAGTTCACCCATATCACCGACCGTGCGGATATCCAGCCCAACCGACATGGCGACGGCGGTCAGCACGATGATGCACACCAGCGGCGATGGGATGAGCTTGCCGATCTTGGGGACATAGGGGAACAGATAGATGATGCCGAGGCCTGCGGCTGTCATGGCGTAGACGTGCCAGGTGACATTGGTCAGCTCAGGCAGCTGAGCCATGAAAATCAGGATCGCCAGTGCATTGACGAAACCGGTCACCACCGAGCGCGAGACGAAGCGCATCAGCGATCCGAGCTTCAGGTAGCCAGCAGCGATTTGTAGCACGCCACATAGCAGCGTGGCGGCCAGCAGATATTCAAGACCATGGTTCTTGACCAGGGTCACCATCAGCAGTGCCATTGCACCGGTTGCGGCCGAGATCATTCCCGGGCGACCACCGACAAAGGCGATGACCACGGCGATACAAAAAGAGGCGTACAGGCCGACTTTAGGGTCGACACCGGCAATGATCGAGAAGGCGATGGCTTCAGGGATGAGGGCCAGGGCGACCACAAGACCGGCGAGGATGTCGCCACGGATGTTGGATAACCAGGTTTGTTTTAACGAGTGGAGCATCAGAATTCCCAAGGCAATGGATCGCGCAGCACAGCATGGCGCAGGCCAAGTGCAGCTGGTCGATACGAGGTCAAATTGTCGGATGTAGGGGTGCTGTGGAGGGTGTTAAAACCGAAGGCACAGCAGAAAGCGACCGCTGGCAGAGCAAGCAGTCACAGATGATGCGGGGGGCGAAGCGCTATGGCGGCGTAGGCAGCCAGATCATGTTTTGCAGAGTAAGCATGAGGCCTTATCGGGTGTCTTTAGTAACTCAATGGCCGCAACAGTCTACAGGAAGAGGGCAATTTCTGCGAGTCCCCCCCGGACTAGGGCGTCCTGTTTGGATGTCAGCCTGAGCTATACCCTAACTGGATGTCAGGCAAGGCCGCACCGCTGTCATTTTCAGAAGACGACTGCACCAGTTGATTGGGCGTAATGGCTGTTGTGCAGCCAGCTCCTGACAGTTCAATATCAGAAGTGATCTGCACCAATCTCGACTATGCTCAATACTCGTGTGCACCAAAGCGAGGTGAGCATGGCGACGGAGGCTCTGTTGCAAAGATTGGCGGCAGTCAGAGGTAGGCTGTCGCTCTGCGCCGATCAGGCGGCTGCTGCGAAATGGTGGTTGAGCATGCCCATGGCCTCCGTCAGCGCCGAGGGCCCAATGCCAAAAGCTCTCTCCACAAGGCGCACCTCGCCCCTGATGCCGGGCTGCAGGCACCAGGGGCGAGCCTGTCCTTTGCGCAGGGCTCGCATGACTTCGAATCCCTTGATCGTGGCATAGGCCGTGGGGATCGATTTGAAACCGCGCACCGGCTTGATCAGTATCTTGAGCTTTCCGTGATCGGCCTCGATCACGTTATTGAGATACTTCACCTGCCGGTGGGCCGTCTCCCGGTCCAGCTTTCCTTCGCGCTTCAATTCGGTGATCGCTGCACCATAGCTCGGCGCTTTGTCGGTATTGAGCGTGGCAGGCTTTTCCCAGTGCTTCAGGCCTCGCAGGGCCTTGCCCAGGAACCGCTTCGCTGCCTTGGCGCTGCGGGTCGGCGACAGGTAGAAATCGATCGTGTCGCCCCGCTTGTCGACTGCCCGGTACAGGTAGGTCCACTTGCCCCGCACCTTGACGTAGGTTTCATCCAGGCGCCAGCTCGGATCAAAGCCACGCCGCCAGAACCAGCGCAGCCGCTTCTCCATCTCCGGGGCGTAGCACTGGACCCAGCGATAGATCGTCGTATGGTCGACCGAAATGCCGCGTTCCGCCAGCATTTCCTCAAGGTCGCGATAGCTGATCGGATAGCGACAATACCAGCGCACCGCCCACAGGATCACATCACCCTGGAAATGGCGCCACTTGAAATCCGTCATCGTTCCGTCCGTCCAATCTCCGCCAAGCATGCTCAAGCTTCACGATTTTTGCAACAGAGCCGAGAAGATCGCGCGTCGATCGGGCGAGGCGATCAAGCCGCGTCACCGTCACCACGTTCCCGGGCTGCAAATGGTCCAGCATCTTCGCCAGCTCGCGGCGGCCGCGCTGCGCGCCGGATGCCTTTTCCTCGAACACGCGCTTGCAGCCGGCCGCTTTCAGCGCCGCGCGCTGCTGGTCGAGAGTCTGGCCGTCGGTCGAGACGCGGGCATATCCGATAAGCAAGGGCAGGGGCTTCCTCGTGGGCGACATGCCCGGAATCTACCTCGTGCAAACCGTCGCGGAAATCCCTATTATGCGACAAGAAAGCTGTCGCGGGTTTTGGAATTTTTGCGACAACGCAGCATCATCGAAATTGGTTGAACAATGAAGTCGCCTGAACTCCACATACTTGAGAGAATAGAAGCCCTCCGCGCCGAACTCGCACGTCCTGTTGTCGTGGCGCTTGACGGGGGAAGCGGCTCCGGTAAGTCAACGATTGCGGCAAGGTTGGCGAAGCTGACCGACATAGCCTTGGTTACGCTCGATGATTTCTATCAAACGCAGGTTCCCGAATCCGAGTGGCCTCACAAAACCGTGGCGGAGCGGTTGAATCGCGTTTTTGAGTGGGACCGCGTTCGCGAGGCAATAGAGCCTCTACGCAAGGGGGAACCTGCACAGTGGCGAGCTTTCGACTTCATGCAGGGACTAGGCCCGGATGGCACTTACAGCCTCAAGAACGAATTTACCGAAGTCGCGCCAGCGCCCACGATTCTGCTCGAAGGAGCTTATTCCGCATCTCCGTTCCTTCGGGATTTGATCGACCTCGCCGTGATCGTGGATGTGCCGACCAAAGTGCGGCATGAACGGACTGCTGCGCGCGAACAGGGCGCGGAGGGCTTTTTAGCCGCGTGGCACGCTGTTTGGGACGATGTTGAAAGCTACTATTTCGAGCGCGTCTGCCCGCCAAGGTCTTTTGATCTGGTGATCCAGAATTAAATTCCTTCGCGCCCCTTATGTCGCGCAAATCCTGAAACCTGCACCACGTCCGCAGCGGCGCGGAATCCGGGCCGCGACGTGTCGCGAAAGTCAGTCGCACAAGTTTGACTTTCGCACCTGATTTTTGCGACAGATTTTTCCCTGCAAAATCAGCGCCGGCGATTTTGTCGCAAAAATCAGGAATTTCGCGACAAATTGATCGCGCCCCGGAATGCGAAGCCCCGCTGTCGGCCATTGTCTGAAGTTCCTCACGGGCAGGCGCTTGATACTTTACTAACTTGTCTGTAAAGTTTGGCTACTCTCACTGAATGGTGCTATCATGCCTGCCGCCCACTTGAACCGCTGGGTTCTTCTGGTGACCGTCGCCGCCGGTCTCCTGCTTATCGTTCTGGACAATTCGGTCCTCTACACGGCCCTGCCTACCCTGACGCGCGAGCTTGGCGCGACGGCAACGCAAGGGTTGTGGATCATCAACGCATACCCCCTCGTCATGGCCGGCCTGCTGCTCGGCACCGGGACGCTGGGTGACAGGATCGGTCACCGGCGCATGTTCCTCATCGGCCTCGTGCTGTTCGGTGTCGCGTCGATTGTGGCGGCCTATTCGCCTACAGCGGAAATCCTGATCGGGGCGCGGGCCTTTCTGGCGGTCGGCGCGGCGGCGATGATGCCCGCGACACTCGCCCTCATCCGCGTCACCTTCGAGGATGACCGGGAACGCAACATCGCCATTGCGATCTGGGGGTCGTTGTCGGTCGTCGGCGCTGCGCTCGGACCGATCATCGGCGGTTTTCTGCTCGGCCATTTCTGGTGGGGGTCGGTGTTCCTCATCAATGTGCCGGTAGTGGTCGCTGCCTTCATTTCGGCGCTGATCGTTGCGCCGAAGGTGGCCGGCGATGCGACCAAGCCTTGGGACGTGGTGTCGTCGTTTCAGGCATTGGTGGCGCTGTCGGCTTTTGTGATCGCGATCAAGGAATCTGCCCATGCCGGGCAGTCGTGGGCCGTCCCCGCTATTTCGCTGCTGGTTGCCATCCTCGCCGGAGCGCTGTTCGTCCGCCGGCAACTGCGCCTGCCGTTCCCGCTGCTCGACTTCTCGATCTTCCGCAATGCCGCGTTCACATCGGGCGTTCTAGCGGCCGCGTTCTCCCTGTTCGCCATCGGCGGTGTTGAGCTTGCTACGACGCAACGCTTCCAGCTCGTTGCGGGCTTCACGCCGCTGGAAGCCGGGATGCTGGTTTCGGCGGCGGCGCTCGGATCATTGCCGACTGCGCTGCTCGGTGGTGCATTCCTGCATCGTATTGGCCTACGTATCCTTATAGCTGGCGGGCTTGCGGCGGGATCGCTGGCGGTCCTGCTTGCGACATGGGGCATCACTCATGGCCTTGGCTGGCTGATCGCCGGTCTGGCGCTGACCGGTGCCGGCGTAGGTGCAACAATGTCGGTGGCATCAACGGCTATTGTGGGCAATGTGCCTGTGCATCGCGCCGGCATGGCGTCGTCGGTCGAGGAAGTGTCCTACGAGTTTGGCAGTCTGTTCGCTGTCACAATTCTCGGAAGTCTTTTGGCCTACCTCTATACGGTCAACGTCGTGTTCCCCGCCGGAACCTCGGAAGCGGCCCGCGACAGCATGGCGTCGGCGCTGGTCTTTGCCAACGAGGCGGGGGCCGATGGTGTTGTCGTGCGTCAAGCGGCAGGAATCGCATTCGACCACGCCTATACGGTCGTCATGTACGTGGCGGCGGGTGTTCTGGCCGTGGGTGCCCTGATCACCGGCATCCTGTTGCGGCGCTACGGTCCCGGCTCGCAATCGTCAGCCTATCCCACACAACACTAAGGAAGCCGACATGGCGAGAGCCAGCAAGCGCCTCGAAGTGCTTGAAGCCATTGTGAGCATCATCGAGCGTGACGGCCTCACCGCCGTCACCCTCGACGCCGTAGCGCTCGAAACCGGCATGACACGCGCCGGCCTTCTGTATCATTTCCCGTCGCGCGAAGCCCTGATCCTCGCCACCCATGAGCATCTGACTCGCTCATGGGAACAGGAGCTGGAAGCGAGCGCCGGCAACACCTCGGACAGGGCGACAGACGCCGAACGACACGCCGCCTACATCAACACCTGCGCAAGAGCTGCCCGGCGGGTCGAACTGCTGTTCATACTGGAAAGCTCCGACAATCGGCAGCTTGGCGATCTGTGGCAACAGGTCATCGACCGCTGGGCACCTCCTGCGCCGATTGGAAACGACGCTGCCGAGTTGGACAGGTTCATTTCGCGCCTTGCCGCCGATGGGCTGTGGATTCACGAGGCGCTGTCGTCGCGCCCGCTCCCCGAGCAACTGCGCAAGCGTATCGCGGCGCGCCTCGTCGCGATGGCCGCCGGACCTGTTGAGGCGGAAGAAAACCTCCCGAAATAACTGGTGTCCCCCCACAACCCTACTGCGCCGGTGCTGCCGGCGCTTTCACGGTGATGGTGCATTGCTGATCTGAACCGGCCGTGCGCGCGGCCTCGGCGCATTGCCCGATCGCCTCGGCATTGTCGCGCACGAGCTGCGAGGAATCGGCCACGCCGCGCCAGCTTCGGGGATCGGCCACCCGCATCATGGTGACGCCGGCGTTCCATCGGTCCTGACCTATGACGGTCGCCGCAACATGGGTGTCGGCCGAGAAGGGCAGGAAACGCGGCAACAGCAAAATCAGGAATATGCCGACGAACAGCCCGACAAGGCCGGCCATCCATATGCGGAAATCCTGACTTTTCCGGTCGTAGGCGCTTTTCGTATGAGCGGCGAGGTTCCGGCCGGCGCGCTCGAGGTCGGACGCCTGCCGCTCGAGCTGCTGCGCGGCGGTGCGTATCAGGGCCTCGCCGCTGCGCTCGAGGAGCGCCGCATAGTGTGTCGCACCCTGCCGGAGAATAGGCGATTGCTCTACGCCGTGCAGCCGCTCCGCAACATTGTCGAGCGCCTGCACGAGCTGGGCGAGCTGGGGCTTGTAGTCGGGGTCGCCTCAGAAAACGGAAAATAAAGCACGCTAAGCCGGTTGCAACGGTCGTAGCGGCCTGAACTTGCCCGCGCCGATCTTGGCGCTGCTGCGCCAGAGGTAATCGCCGGTCAGGTTGATGTGTTCCCAGCCGAGCGGCGACAGGTATTGCAATAGCGCGTCATCGACAGCATGCCCGTTGCCACGCAACGCATGTGCTGCGCGCTCCAGATAGACCGTGTTCCACAACACGACGGCCGCCGTCACCAGGTTGAGGCCGCTGGCCCGGTAGCGCTGCTGCTCGAAGCTGCGGTCGCGGATTTCGCCCAGACGGTTGAAGAATACGGCGCGGGCCAGCGCGTTGCGCGCTTCGCCCTTGTTCAGTCCAGCGTGGACGCGGCGGCGCAGCTCCACGCTTTGCAACCAGTCCAGGATGAACAGCGTGCGTTCGATGCGCCCCAGCTCGCGCAGGGCGATGGCTAAGCCGTTCTGGCGCGGATAGCTGCCGAGTTTCCGAAGCATCAGCGAGGCTGTCACCGTGCCCTGCTTGATCGAGGTCGCCAGCCGCAGAATTTCATCCCAGTGGGCACGAATAGCCTTGATGTTCAGCCTGTCGCTGCTAATCATCGGTTTGAGCGCGTCATAGGCGGTATCCCCCTTGGGGATGAACAGCTTGGTGTCGCCCAGGTCACGGATGCGCGGCGCAAAGCGGAAGCCCAGGAGATGCATCAGGGCAAAGACGTGATCGGTGAAGCCTGCCGTGTCGGTGTAGTGTTCCTCGATGCGCAGGTCGGACTCGTGGTACAGCAGGCCGTCAAGTACATAGGTCGAGTCGCGCACGCCGACATTGACCACCTTGGTGTGGAACGGCGCGTACTGGTCGGATATATGGGTGTAGAAGGTTCGCCCAGGGCTGCTGCCATATTTCGGGTTGATGTGACCGGTACTCTCGGCCTTGCTCCCGGTTCGGAAGTTCTGGCCGTCCGACGATGACGTGGTGCCGTCGCCCCAGTGTTCGGCGAAGGGATGCCGGAATTGGGCGTTCACCAACTCGGCCAGCGCTGTCGAATAGGTTTCGTCGCGGGTATGCCAGGCTTGTAGCCAGGCGAGCTTGGCGTAGGTCGTGCCGGGGCAGGACTCGGCCATCTTGGTCAGGCCCAGGTTGATCGCGTCGGCCAGGATGGTGGTCAACAGCAGATTTTTGTCCTTGGCCAGATCGCCCGATTTCAGGTGCGTGAAGTGGCGGGTGAAGCCCGTCCACTCATCGACTTCGAGCAGCAGTTCGGTGATCTTGACGTGTGGCAGGATCATGGCTGTCTGGTCGATCAGCGCCTGCGCGGTGTCGGGTACCGCCGCATCCAGCGGCGTGATCTTCAGGCCCGACTCGGTGATGATCGCATTCGGCAGGTCGTTGGCCGCTGCCATGCGGTTGACCGTGGCAAGCTGCGCTTCAAGCAGCGTCAGGCGGTCGTGCAGGTACTGGTCGCAGTCGGTGGCCACGGCCAGCGGCAATGCGCTGGACGGCTCTGTTGCAAAGATTGGCGGCAGTCAGAGGTAGGCTGTCGCTCTGCGCCGAT
>OGES01000211.1_pt1 | contig 62265 bp, 74 predicted proteins | sample 1570711 | NCBI WGS metagenome assembly OGES01 (sample SAMEA2582133, study PRJEB24529) | metagenome | biome: Human gut stool | place: China | collected 2011 | reverse complement strand
TAGTATAGGGGGATTTCAAATTTTTTCATATTCAGCTCATTATAAAGTACTTACAATTAAAATTAAGTAAATAGATGTTTATTTATAATAATAGTTTTAGCAACACTAAGCGGATGATAAGATAGTATAGGTAGCTATCTTATCATCCGCTTAGTGTTGCTTTTTTTAAGGAGTGATATGCATGTATAAAATGAATTATGATTCACCAATCGGAAATATAGTTTTAAAATCTGATGGATATTCTTTAGTAGAATGTTATTTTAGTGATGAGGAAGAAAATGAAGAAAAAAATATTGGTAATGTGGTGTTAGAAAAAACAGTACAATGGTTGGATGACTATTTTAAAGGAAATAAGCCATTAATTAAAGATCTACCAATTAAATTTAAAGGAACTGAATTTCAATTGAAAGTATGGAATGAATTATTAAAAATACCCTATGGATCTACCATATCATATAAAGAATTAGGCAAAATAATTTTTGGTGAAAAGAATATTTCGTCACAAGCAATTGGAAGAGCAGTTTCAAAAAATAAATTATTAGTAATAGTTCCATGTCATAGAGTGATAGGTAGTAAAGGAGATTTAGTGGGGTATGCTGGAGGAATAGATAGGAAGAAATATTTATTGGATCATGAAAAATAAGTAATAATTCCATTATTGTAAGCATTTACGAGGTGTTTTCTGATATAATAAGTACAATAATGTAAAAAGTGGAGTTGAATTTAATTATGGTTCAGTCAATTAATACAAAAGTAGATTTAACAATGGCAGGTACGTCTTATATGGGATTATCTGATTATGGAAAGATAATGATAGGTGATAAGGGATTTGAATTTTTTAATGATAGAGATGTTAGAAAATATATCCAAATTCCATGGGAAGAAGTGGATGTAGTTATAGCTTCTGTGATGTTTAAAGGGAAATGGATACCACGCTTTGCTTTGAGAACTAAAAAAAATGGTATGTTTACTTTTTCTGCCAAAAATTCTAAAGAAGTATTGCGAGCAATTAGAGAATATGTTCCTGCAGATAGAATGGTTCGTTCATTAACTTTCTTCCAAGTTATTAAAAGAAATTTAAAGAACTTATTTAAAAATAAAAAATAAGTAGCAATTATTTTTGGACCTACTATCATTATGATAAGTATGGTAAAATGAAATTTTAGAAGAGATAAAATTTTATAGAATGAATTATGATAAATATTGGGAGGAATTTTACATGTCTGACATCAAGTATAAACGTGTATTACTAAAGTTGAGTGGTGAAGCACTTGCTGGTGATCAAGGAAAAGGAATTAATCCGCCCGAAATTTTGAAAGTTGCAGAAGAAATAAAAGAAGTTCATGATTTAGGTGTACAAATTGCTATCGTCGTAGGTGGCGGAAATATGTGGCGTGGTGAAGCTGGTGCTGAAATAGGAATGGAGAGAGCACAAGCTGATTACATAGGCATGTTGGGAACTGTTATGAACGCTTTAGCACTTCAAGATAGTCTAGAGTCAGTTGGAGTTCCTACAAGAGTTCAAACAGCTATTGAAATGAGACAAGTAGCAGAACCATATATTCGTAGAAAAGCAATTCGTCATCTAGAAAAAGGAAGAATTGTTATTTTTGCAGCAGGTACAGGCTCACCATATTTCTCAACAGATACTACAGCTGCATTAAGAGCATCCGAGCTTAATGCAGAAGTAATCTTAATGGCTAAAAATGGAGTAGATGGAATCTACAATGCGGATCCTAAAGTTGATCCTACAGCTAAAAAGTATACTAAGTTAACACATATGGATATTATTAATAAGGGATTACGTGTTATGGATACTACAGCTTCATCATTATCAATGGATAACAATATTGCTTTAGTGGTCTTCAACATGAATAACCGAGGAAACATTAAGAAGGTTGTTGAAGGCGAAGAAATTGGTACAACAGTGGAAGGAAAATAATTATGAAAATAACAGAACCTATTATTAAAGAAGCACAAGAAAAAATGACGAAAGCAGAGGACTCTTTACGAAGAGAATTAGGAAATATCCGTGCAGGACGTGCTAATGCCAGCTTATTGAATAGAATTAATGTAGAATACTATGGAGCTCCTACTCCTTTAAATCAAATGGCACAGATTTCAGTTCTTGAAGCACGTGTATTGTTGGTCACACCATATGATAAGTCCTCTTTGAAGAACATTGAACATGCTATCATGGCATCAGATTTAGGAATTGCTCCAATGAATGATGGAACAGCAATTCGTTTAGTCATTCCACAATTAACTGAAGAACGTCGTAAAGAGTTAGCAAAGCAAGTAAAGGCTGTTTCTGAAACTGGAAAAGTTGCCGTTAGAAATATTCGTCGTGATATGATGGATGCTTTGAAGAAAGCTCAAAAGAATGGTGACTTAACAGAAGATGATTTAAGAGATTTAGAAAATCAAGCACAAAAAGTGACAGATGAATCTATTAAAAATATTGATAAAATTACAGAGGACAAAGAAAAAGAAGTTCTCGAAGGATAATTGCAATAGACTATTGTATCACGAGGGTAAAGATTTGTTACTTTGCCCTTTTTTTATTGTATATTAACTTTATTGTTTAAAAAAAAGCTGCTATAGTAATTTAGAGGTATATTTCCATTATGGAGGTGAATTTAGATGTTGGATTTTTTTAATAAAAAAGAAAATATAGACGAAAAAAGGAATAAATTAAAAAGAGAACTAATTCCTAATCATATAGCTATTATCATGGATGGAAATGGACGTTGGGCTAAGAAAAGACACTTACCGCGAATAGCAGGACATAAACAAGGAATGGAAACTGTAAAAAATATAACTAAGGTAGCGAGTAATCTAGGTGTTAAAGTCCTAACGTTATATGCTTTTTCTACAGAAAATTGGAAACGTCCTGATAAAGAAGTGGATTTTCTTATGGATTTACCGGTCAAGTTTTTCAATACTTTTGTTCCTGAATTAATTGAAAATAATGTAAGAGTAAATGTTATGGGTTATATAGATATGCTACCTAAAAAAACTCAAAAAGCTGTTTATGATGCAATTGAACAAACTTCAAATTGTACAGGAATGATCTTAAACTTTGCGTTAAATTATGGTGGTCGTGCTGAATTAGTATCTGCTATTCAAAGCATTGCTAGTGAAGTAAGTGAAAATAAATTAGAGATAGAAAAGATAACTGAAAAAGTAGTAGATGCTAATTTAATGACTGGAAAGCTTGCTCCATACAATGATCCTGATTTGTTAATTAGGACGAGTGGAGAAGAAAGAATATCAAATTTCCTATTATGGCAATTGGCATACAGTGAATTTGTATTTACTGATACATTATGGCCGGATTATTCAGAAGAAGATTTATTGGCTAATATTTATACTTTTCAAACAAGAGATAGAAGATTTGGCGGATTAAAAGAGGAGAAAAAATAAAGATGAAACAGAGAATTATTACAGCAGTCATAGCATTGCTGATTTTTATTCCTTTACTAGTAGTGGGAGGAAATTTATTTAGTATATTAGTAGTAGCAATGGGATTAGTGGGAATGTCAGAATTCTTAACTATGAAAAGAAAACTTTTAATTTCACCTGAGGCAATAGTAGCTTTTATGGCAGTAGCTTGCCTATTAGTACCAAGTAATTGGATCAATTTTTTTCCAAATGGAATTTTTTATAGTGGATTCTATTTCTTCACGCTAGTATTACTAGGATATACAGTTGTTAGTCGTAATAGATTTTCCTTTGATGATGTGGGAGCTATAATTTTAGGAGCTATTTATTCAGGATTAGGATTTCACTATATGATTTATGCTCGCCAAGAAAGTTTATGGATGATTTTATACGCATTCTTGATTACTTGGATTACAGATAGTGGCGCATACTTAATCGGGCGTCAAATTGGGCGTACTAAGTTAGCTCCTCATATTAGTCCTAACAAAACATGGGAAGGATCAATTGGGGGTACAGTGAGTGCTGTCATTATCGTAGGAATCTATCTTTTCTTTAAGCAAGGTGTTTTTCCATACGGCTTTTTAACTATGTTAGGAATAACAGTATTTCTATCAATTGGTGCTCAATTTGGTGATTTAATTGAATCAGCATTTAAGAGACATTATGGAGTAAAAGATTCTGGAAAAATTTTACCAGGACACGGTGGAATATTAGATAGATTTGATTCAATTTTGTTAGTTTTACCTTTAATGCATTTCGTTGGGTTAATTTAGCAAGGTTTAAGAGAGGATGGTTAAATGATTATCACAATAATTGCATTTATTATTGTTTTTGGAGTCCTCGTTTTTGTACATGAATTTGGACATTACTTTTTTGCAAAAAAGGCAGGAATTTTAGTAAGAGAATTTTCCATTGGTATGGGGCCTAAACTATGGTTTTATCGAAAGAATAGTACTACATATACAATCAGATTATTACCTATAGGTGGATATGTGCGTATGGCAGGCGCCGAGGAAGATGATGTTCCTCTGAAAAAAGGAATGACAGTTAGCCTGTTAATAAATGATGAAAATAAAGTAGTAAAAATTAATACAAGTAACAAAAAAACTTTAATTTCAGGTGTTCCTGTTCAAATTTCTGATTGGGATTTAGAAGATAAGTTGTGGATCGAAGGATACGAGAATGGTAATGATTCAGAACTAAAAGTATATGAAGTAGATCATGATGCATGCATAATTGAAAATGATGGAACAGAAGTGCAAATTGCACCTAAAGATGTCCAATTTCAGTCAGCTAAAATTATTCAAAGAATGCTTACAAACTTTGCAGGCCCTATGAATAATTTTATTTTAGCAATTGTAGCTTTTCTAGTGATCGCACTTGTGCAAGGTGGAGTAGCTTCTACAGATAATCAAATAGGAAAGGTCCAAGAAAATTCGGTTGCACAGAAAGCAGGAATAAAGCCTAATGACCGAATAATAGCTGTTGATAATATAAAAACTACTACTTGGCAAGAAGCTTCCGCCCAAATCCAAAAAAATGGGAATAAAAAAATTATTTTAAAAATTGATAGAAAAAATAAAATTATTAAAATAAAGATAACACCTAAAGTTCAAATTGAGAATGGTAAAAAAGTTGGAATGATAGGAGTTATGGCAAAAGTCCATTATGATAAATCAATTGTTGCAATTTTGTCATATGGATTTACTCAAACTTGGTATATAATAACAAGTATCATAGGAGTTTTAGGTAAAATGTTTACACAGGGATTCAGTTTGAATGATTTGGGTGGACCTGTAGCAATGTACTCTTATACGAGTGAAGCTGCTCATTATGGTATCTTGAGTATTATGAATTTAATGGCAGTTTTGTCTATAAATTTAGGTATTGTAAATTTATTGCCAATACCTGCGTTAGATGGTGGAAAATTGCTATTAAATGTAGTAGAAGCAATCAGAAGAAAGCCTTTGGATCCAGAAAAAGAGGGTATAATTACTTTGGTAGGATTTGGTTTTTTAATGATTTTAATGATTTTAGTAACCTGGAATGATATTCAAAGATATTTTTTACATTAGTATAATTAATGATTTAAAGATGGATATTGTTTTCAGAGAGGAGTAAAAAAATGAAACAATCACAAATGTTAATTCCAACATTAAAAGAAATTCCAAGTGATGCTGAAGTTGTCAGTCATCAATTAATGCTAAGAGGGGGATATATCAAACAAATAACAGCTGGTATGTATGCTTACTTACCTCTTGCATATCGAGTAATGAAGAAAATCGAAAATATTATTCGTGAAGAAATGGATAGAATTGATGCAGTAGAAATGCTAGTCCCTGCAGTTGTACCAGCAGAGTTATGGCAAGAGTCAGGACGTTATGAAACTTACGGTCCTACTTTGTTTAAATTAAAAGATCGTCATGAACGAGATTTTATTTTAGGACCAACTCATGAAGAAACTTTCACAACAATTGTAAGAGATGCAATAAAATCTTACAAAAAATTGCCACTATATTTATATCAAATTCAAATGAAGTATCGCGATGAAAATAGACCTAGATTTGGTTTATTACGTGGTCGTGAATTTTTGATGTTAGATGGTTATTCATTCCATGTTGATGATGCAAGTATGGAAAAAGTTTTTAATGATACTGACAAAGCATATCAAAGAATTTTTGAACGTTGTGGGCTAGATTTTAGAGGAATTATTGCTGATTCAGGCGCAATGGGAGGAAATAGATCAAAAGAATTCCAAGCCATCGCTGAAGTTGGAGAAGATACAATTGCATATTCTGATTCGTCTGATTATGCAGCTAATATTGAGATGGCAAAGAATTTGAGAATACCTAAACAATCTCATGAAACTCCAAAAGATTTGGAAAAAGTTGCTACACCTAATGCCAAAACAATTGTTGAAGTAGCTGAATTTTTGGGAACAGATACTCAAAATGAAATTAAGACTCTACTATTTGTGGCTGATGACGAACCTGTTGTTGTTTTAATGAGAGGTATTGACGAAGTAAATGAAGTTAAATTAAAGAATCATTTAGGAGCTATTGATTTACGTCCAGCTGAAGAAGAAGAAGCTGTAAAATTCTTAGGTGCAAACTTCGGCTCTCTAGGACCTGTAGGAATTGATGAAAATCTAAAAGTACTAGCAGATTTAGATGTTGAAGGAATGATAAATGCTAGTGTAGGTGCCAATGAAGATGGTTACCATTATATAAACGTTAATATTGATAGAGATTATCATGTTGATGAATTTTTAGATCTACGTGAAGTTAGAGAAGGAGAACTATCACCAGATGGCGAAGGTGTATTGAAATTTACACGTGGGATTGAAATTGGTCATATTTTCCAATTAGGAACTCGTTATTCTGAGAGTTTGGGTGCAGATGTATTAGATGAAAATGGACGTCAAGTTCCTATGAGAATGGGTTGCTATGGAATTGGTGTTTCACGCTTATTATCAGCAATAGTTGAACAACATAATGATGAAAATGGTATTGCTTGGCCTCGCGAAATTGCTCCATTTGATATTCATGTTGTTCCTGTTAACGTAAAAAATGATACACAAAGAGAACTAAGTGAAAAAGTTACTGCAATGTTAGAAGATGCAGGATATCAAGTGTTAGTTGATGATAGAAAAGAACGCGCAGGAGTAAAATTTGCAGATTCAGATTTAATTGGACTTCCAATTCGTATAACTGTTGGTAAGAAAGCAGATGAAGGAATTGTTGAAATTAAACTTCGTCAAAATGGAGAAAAGATTGAAGTTAAGTTAGAAGAGTTATTAAATTCTGTAAAAATACTTTTTAATGAAACAATTACTGATTAGTTAATATTTTTATTTGAAGTGACTGAGATTAAGTGTTAAATTTTTCTCAGTTACTATTTTTTTTGAAATTAAGAATTTGGGGAAAGGAGCTACTTCTTTGGAAACCAATAAACAAGATCTATTTAAGAAATTATTAAGACAGATTAATTGGGAAAATAAACATGGGTTTGAAGAGGTATTTACGAATGCAGAAATTCAAAAAGTTGAAGTTCATGTAGAGAGTAAAGTTTGGAATTTTCATTTACAGATAGAAGATATACTGCCATATGAAGTATTTTACCAATTTTATCAGCAACTACAGTTAGCGTTTAAAGATATTGCCAAAGTTGACATCACTTTGCATACAAAAAATCCCATTATAACGAATCAAAAGTTAGGAGATTATTGGAAATGGGTTGTATTTAATAGTGGTATTCAATCATCATTTATACAAGAACTTTCCAGAAGTAAAGTACCATATTTAGATAATAATAGAGTAATTTTACTGGCAGAAAATGAAATTGTAAAACGTTTTTTAGTAGATCAAGCTTTAGGTCCATTAGAATCAACATATCACAAGATAGGGTTTCCTAAATTTTCAGTTAATACTCTAGTTGATGAAACTAAGGCTCAGGAGATAATTGAGAATATTAAAGAACAGAAAGCTAAGAGCGATGCCGAATTGGCTCAAAAAGCTGTAGAAGCCATAAAGAAACAAAGTGAACAAAGAGAAAAATCTAAAGCAGAAGTTCCTAGTATAGAAGGGCCGGTCCAACTAGGAAAGAAAATTTCACCTGATCAAGAAATTACGCAAATGATTAATATAACTGAAGAAGAACGTTCAGTTACAGTTCAAGGCTACGTGTTCGACAAAGAAGTTAGAGAGTTACGTTCAGGAAGAAAATTATTAATCCTGGAAGTTACAGATTACACTTCATCATTTGTCGTTAAGAAGTTTTCACGAACTGAAGAAGATGAAGCAATGTTCGATGCTATAAATTCTGGTGTCTGGATTAAGGTGCGTGGAAGTGTTCAAGAAGATAACTATATGAGAGACCTAGTTATTAATGCATATGATTTGAATGAAATAAAACATGAGAGTAGAAAAGATACGGCCCCTGAAAATGAAAAGCGAGTTGAATTACACCTTCACTCTAATATGAGTATGATGGATGCTACTAATAGCATTACAGAATACGTATCTAAAGCTGCGGAATGGGGACATAAAGCTATTGCAATTACAGACCATGGGACGTTACAGGCATTTCCTGAAGCACATGCTGCTGGGCAAAAAAATAATGTTAAGATTCTCTATGGTGTTGAGGCAAATATTGTAGATGATGGAGTTCCTATTGCGTATAATGAGCAACACAAAAACTTAAGAGATGCAACATATGTTATTTTTGATACTGAAACAACAGGTTTGTCAGCACAATATGATAAAGTAATAGAACTTGCTGCTGTAAAAATGGAAAAGGGAAATGTTATTGATACGTTTGAAGAATTTATTGATCCCGGTCACCCTCTTTCACAAACTACAATTAATTTAACAAGTATTACTGATGACATGGTAAGAGGTTCTAAAAGCGAGGAAGAAGTTTTTAGGTTATTCAAAGAATTTTGTAAAGATTGCATTATTGTAGGACACAATGCTACTTTTGACGTAGATTTCATGAATACAGGATACGAACGTCATAATATGGAAATGATACAGGAACCTTGGATTGATACATTACCGTTAGCAAGATATTTATATCCTGAAATGAAAGGATTTAGACTTAATACATTAGCTAAAAAATTGAATATAAAATTAGAGCATCATCATCGAGCTATATATGATGCTGAAGCTACTGGTTTTATATATTATGCTATGTTAAAAGATGCTGAAGAAAAACAAATATTATATCATGATGACTTTAATAAGCATGTTGGGGAAAATGATGCGTATAAACACGAGCATCCATCGCATGCAATAATTTTAGCAAAAACACAAGAAGGGCTAAAAAATCTCTTTAAATTAACTTCAGAATCTATGGTTAAGTATTTCTATAGAGTTCCAAGAGTACCACGTTCAATTTTAGAAAAATATCGTGAAGGACTTATAGTAGGGTCTGCTTGTGCTGATGGAGAAGTATTTACAGCAATGATGCAGAAGGGATATACAATTGCTAAGCAAAAAGCAGAATTTTATGATTATTTAGAAGTTCAACCAAAGCCGTTGTATGAACCATTATTAGAACAAGAATTAGTTAAAGATAATGATAATCTTGAAGAAATTATTACAAATATGGTCAAATTAGCCCACGAACTAGATAAACCAATAGTTGCTACTGGAGATGTTCATTTTATGAATAAAGAGGATGCAATTTATCGAAAGATATTAATCCATTCTCAAGCAGGAGCTAACCCATTAAATAGATTAAAAAAATTACCAGATGCACATTTTAGAACTACAGATGAAATGTTAGAAGAATTCAGCTTTTTAGGAGAAGATATAGCAAAAGAAATTGTGGTAACCAATCCTAATAAGTTAGTAGATGAAATTTCAGAAATTACTCCTGTTAAAGATAAACTTTATACACCTAAAATGGAAGGTGCAGAGCAAGACATACATGATCTTACTATGAATAGAGCACATGCCTGGTATGGTGATACTTTACCAGAAATAGTTCAAAAGAGATTGGATAAGGAATTAAAATCTGTTATTGGTAATGGATTTTCGGTAATTTATCTAATTTCACAAAAATTAGTGTATAAATCTAACAAAGATGGATATTTAGTAGGTTCTCGAGGATCTGTTGGGTCAAGCTTAGTTGCAACAATGACAGGTATTACAGAAGTTAATCCATTGCCACCACATTATCGATGCCCAAAATGCAAGTGGACGCATTTTTATGAAAAAGGTGAGTATGGTTCTGGTTACGACTTACCGGATAAAGACTGTCCTAATTGTGGTACAGAATTAATAAAAGATGGACAAGATATACCTTTTGAAACTTTCTTAGGTTTTAAGGGAAATAAAGTTCCAGATATAGATTTAAATTTCTCTGGTGACTATCAACCTATTGCACATAATTATACGAAAGTCTTATTTGGTGAGAATAATGTTTATCGTGCTGGAACAATTGGTACAGTAGCTGATAAAACGGCTTATGGCTATGTTAAAGCTTATGAGAGAGATACTGAACAAAATTTCAGAGGTGCTGAAATAGATAGACTAGCTAAGGGAGCTACTGGAGTAAAGCGAACTACAGGGCAACATCCTGCAGGAATTCTTGTTGTTCCTGATTATATGGATATTTATGACTTTACTCCAATACAATATCCAGCAGATGACCTAACAGCTGCTTGGCGTACAACTCACTTTGATTTTCATTCGATTCATGATAACATCTTGAAATTAGATATTTTAGGTCATGATGATCCTACGATGATAAGGATGTTACAAGATTTATCTGGAATAGATCCTAAAACTATCCCTACAGATGACCCTGGAGTTATGGCTTTGTTCTCAGGAACAGATATTTTGGGTGTAACTCCTGAAGAGATTCAATCTTCGACAGGGACATTGGGTGTTCCGGAATTTGGTACTCGATTTGTTAGAGGAATGTTAGAAGAGACCCATCCAAAAACATTTGCAGAGTTATTAAAAATTTCAGGATTATCACATGGTACAGATGTTTGGTTGGGAAATGCAGAAGAATTAATAAAAAATGGGACTGTAACAATGCCAGACGTTATAGGATGTCGTGATGATATTATGATGGATCTAATTCATATGGGTGTTGAGTCTGATAAAGCGTTCAAGATTATGGAACATGTACGAAAAGGTAGAGGAATACCAGATGAGTGGCAAGCTGATATGAGAGCAGCAGATGTTCCTGAGTGGTATATCGGAGCATGCTTAAAAATTAAGTATATGTTTCCTAAAGCCCATGCTGCTGCGTATGTCTTGATGGCACTAAGAATTGCATATTTTAAAGTTTATTATCCCCTTGTTTACTATGCAGCATATTTCTCAGTACGTGCGGATGATTTTGATTTGGTTTCAATGTCTAGAGGAAAAGAAGCTGTAAAAAATGCGATGGAACTCATAAATTCAAAAGGAAATGAAGCAACAACTAAAGAGAAAAATCTTTTAACAGTATTAGAAATTGCTAACGAAATGTTAGAAAGAGGTTTCGATTTTAGTATGGTAGATATTAATAAGTCTGATGCTCAGAACTGGACTATTCAAGAAGACGGAAGAACATTATTGGCACCTTTCACAGCAATCCCTGGTTTAGGACTAAACGTAGCTAAGCAAATTGTTGCTGCAAGAGAGGAACAAGAATTTATTTCAAAAGAAGATCTAAGTAAGAGGGGAAAAGTATCTCAATCATTGATTGATTTTATGACAGAAAATCATGTATTGGATGATTTACCAGATGAAAATCAATTAAGCTTATTTTAACTACTAAATAAACTTAGAAATTCTCAGTATAATAAGAAAAACAGAGCAATGTTAATTCTTGTATTCTAATTTTAGCTATGTTAAACTAAGTTATATTAGATAACTCGTAAAGAGTGAGCAGAAATGCTCACTCTTTTTGTTGGAATAGTTTACTTTGGTTCTATTTCTGCTGAAGTATTGCTTTAATTTAGTTGAAGGAGGCTCATAAGTGAGTAGTGTTGTTGAAACAGTAACTAATCTGGTAACCCCTATTCTAGATGAAAATCATTTTGAATTAGTTGATGTAGAATTTGTAAAAGAAGGAAAAAGTTGGTATTTAAGAGTTTATATTGATAAACCTAATGGAATTAACATTGAAGAATGTGCCTTGGTGAGTGATAAACTCAGTGAAAAATTAGATAGTTGTGACCCAGATCCAATACCACAAGCTTATTATCTAGAAGTTTCATCACCAGGTGCTGAAAGACCTTTAAAGAAAGAGAAAGACTATGAACGTGCATTAAATAAGTATATTCATATTTCTCTTTATCAAGCTATTGATGGACAAAAAGTTTATGAAGGTACTATGGTTGATTTAAACAAAGAAACTTTGACATTGGAATATAGAGTAAAAACAAGAACAGTAACTAAGACTTTTGATCGAAATAAAATCGCAAAAGCTCGTTTGGCAATTAAATTTTAATAATTATTAAGGAGATAATAGAACAATGAGTAAGGAATTACTAAACGCATTAAATGCCTTAGAAGTTGAAAAAGGTGTAAAGAAAGAAATTGTGATTGAAGCATTAGAAGCAGCTTTAGTTTCAGCTTATAAGCGTAATTATGGTCAAGCTCAAAATGTGGAAGTTGAATTTGATAAGATTGCAGGTAATATCCATGTTTATGCTGTTAAAGAAGTAGTAAATGAAGTGTATGATTCTCAGTTAGAAATTAGTTTGAAATCTGCTCTTGAAATTAATAGAGCTTATGAAATTGGTGATACTATCCGTGAAGAAGTTACACCAAAAGATTTTGGGCGTATAGCAGCACAAACTGCTAAACAAGTAATCATGCAACGTGTTCGTAAAGAAGAAAGAGAAGTTATTTATAATGAATATGTTCAATATGAACAAGAAATTGTTACAGGTGAAGTAGAACGTAGAGATAATAAATTTGTTTACGTTAATTTAGGTAGAATTGAAGCTGTTTTGTCACGTCAAGATCAAATTCCAGGTGAAGAATACAAGTCACATGATAAAATTAAGGTATACATTTATAAAGTTGAAAACACATCAAAAGGACCTCAAGTATTTGTAAGCCGTTCTCATCCAGATTTGTTAAGACGTTTATTTGAACAAGAAATTCCAGAAATTTTTGATGGTACTGTAGAAATAGTTTCAATTTCTAGAGAAGCCGGTGATCGTGCTAAAGTAGCTGTTCGTTCTAATGAAGATGGTGTAGATCCTGTTGGAACATGTGTAGGACCAAGAGGTGAACGTGTACAAGCTATCGTAAATGAACTAAAAGGTGAAAACATGGATATTGTTGAATGGCGTGAAGATCCAGCAGAATACATTGCTAATGCTTTGAATCCTGCTAAAGTATTAGACGTTCGTTTTGATGATGAAAATGAGCATGCTTGTACAGTTGTTGTACCAGATGATCAATTGTCTTTAGCAATTGGTAAACGTGGACAAAATGCAAGATTAGCTGCAAGATTGACAGGTTATAAAATTGATATTAAATCAGAAAGCGATGCTGCTGATTTAAATAACGTGGAAGCTGATAATAATGATATTGATGATGAAGATCAATTGATGTCAGACTCTTCTTCCAATATGATTGAGGAGGAATAATTATGGCACAACGTAAAATTCCTATGAGAAAAGACATTGTTACAGGTGAGATGGTACCTAAAAAGGAATTAGTCCGTGTTGTTAAAAATAAGGAAGGCGAGGTAAGCATAGACCCTTCTGGGAAAAAATCTGGTAGAGGTGCATATATCCATCTAAATGTTGATGTAGCAAAAAAAGCAAAAGTTGATAAGACTTTTGATAAAACTTTTGGTATTAGTATTTCTGATGATTTTTATGATGAATTGATTGCATATGTTGATCATCAAGTAGAAAGAGCAAAATTATTTGGTAATGGAAAATAGGATAAAGGTATTAAATTTATTAGGTTTAGCTAGAAGAGCTAGTAAATTAGTAACAGGGCAAGAATTAGTCTTATCGCGAATTAGAAGCAACAAAGTAAATATTGTTTTTGTTGCTAGTGATAGCGGAAAAAATTCATTGAAACAATTTACTGATAAGTGTAAGAGTTACAATGTATTTTTATGTAAGTCTTTCACAAAAGAAGAGTTAAGTTCAGCTATTGGACAAAAGCGTTCCGTTATTGCTGTAAATGACATTGGATTTGCAAATAGAATGAAAGAACTATTATCTGATTAATTTGTTGTTCATTCTTATTTTAATGCGATAGGGCTTCTGAAGTTAGGGTACTAAATTAGGAGCGTGATAATATGGTAAAGAAACGTATTTATGAATTGGCTAAAGAGTTAGGTATAAGTAGTGAGAGAGTAATAGAAATTGCTAAAAAATATGATTTTAAAGTTACAAACCATATGTCAGCATTAGATGAAAATGAACAGAATAAAATTCGTGGAAGTATAAGTCTAAAATCAAAGAAAAAAGAGCACATACAATATAATAAAAATAAAGATAATTTTCATTCCAAAAAGGTACAAAAAAGTAGTACAGGGAGTAAAGACGAAAATAATCATAAGAATGTGCATAAAAATAATAGAAAGCGATCTGGTAGTAGTATGAAAGAAAATAATAATGCAAAGAACGGACAACGTAATAATAGAAATAATCGTTCTAATAATAAATTTAAAAATAAACGTAATAACAATAATAAACGTAATAATAATTTTAAGAAGGGAAATCCTGTTCCACCAAGAAAAAATAAGCCATTGCCAGAAACACTGGTTTATACTGTAGGGATGAATGTAGCTGATATTGCTAAAAAAATTCATAGGGAACCTGCAGAAATTATCAAGAAGCTATTTATGATGGGGGTAATGGTAAACCAGAACCAATCCCTAGATAAAGATACAATTGAACTTTTAGCTGCTGATTATGGTATTAATGCAGAAGAAAAAGTTGAAGTGGATGTATCTGATATTGATAAGTTCTTTGAAGAAGAACAAAACAACACTGAGCATTTAGAAAAACGTCCTCCAGTAGTTACTATTATGGGACATGTTGACCATGGTAAAACAACTTTACTTGATAAATTACGTCATACGCATGTTACTGAAGGCGAAGCTGGTGGTATTACACAACATATTGGTGCTTATCAAGTAAGACATGATGATAAGATTATAACTTTCTTAGATACACCAGGACATGCTGCATTTACTAATATGCGTGCTAGAGGTGCTGATATTACAGATATTACTGTTTTAGTTGTAGCTGCTGACGATGGTGTTATGCCTCAAACTATTGAAGCTATTAATCATGCTAAAGCTGCAGGTGTACCTATAATTGTGGCTGTTAACAAGATTGATAAACCAGGTGCAAATCCTAACCATGTAATGGAACAATTGACGGAATATGAATTAATTCCTGAAAGCTGGGGTGGAGACACAATTTTTGTAGAGATATCTGCAAAATTTGGTAAGAACCTAGACGAATTATTAGATATGATTCTTTTAGAAGCAGAAATGTTAGAATTACATGCTAATCCAAATCAAAGAGGTGCAGGTTCTGTTATTGAAGCCCGTTTGGATAAAGGAAAAGGTTCAGTAGCTTCATTGTTAGTTCAACAAGGTACATTACATGTTGGTGATCCAATTGTTGTGGGTAATACATTTGGACGTGTACGTACAATGGTGGATGCTCGTGGACATGATATTAAAAAAGCTACACCAGCGACACCTGTAGAAATTACAGGGTTGAATGAAGTACCGGATTCTGGTGATAGATTTATTACGTTTGAGGATGAAAAGACCGCTAGAGCTGCAGGTGAAAAGCGTGCCGAAAGAGCTTTATTGAAAGAACGTAGTCAAACAAATCATGTTACTCTAGATAACTTATTTGATACTCTTAAAGAAGGAGAATTAAAAGAAGTTGGAGTTATTATAAAAGCTGACGTTCAAGGATCTGTTGAAGCTTTAGCACAAAGTTTTAAGAAGATTGATGTTGAAGGTGTACGTGTAAATATTATTCACCAAGCAGTAGGTGCCATAAATGAAAGTGATGTTACATTAGCAGAAGCATCTAACGCTATTATTGTTGGTTTTAATGTACGTCCTACACCATTAGCTAAACAACAAGCAGAATCAGATAATGTTGATATACGTTTACACCGAGTTATTTATAAAGCTATTGATGAAATTGAAACAGCTATGAAAGGTATGTTAGAACCTGAATATCAAGAAAAGATTACAGGACAAGTAGAGATACGACAAACATACAAAGTTTCAAAATTAGGTACAATTGGTGGTGGATATGTTATTGATGGATATATTCGCCGTGATAGTGGTGTACGTGTAATTCGTGATGGAATTGTTATTTATGAAGGTAAATTAGCTTCTTTGAAACGCTTTAAGGATGACGTTAAAGAAGTTAAACAAGGGTATGAATGTGGATTGATGATTGAAAAATATAATGATATAAAAGTTGGAGATCAAATTGAAGCATACATTATGGAAGAAGTTCCAGTTGATTAATCTTTATTATACAGGAGGAAATTATGGCACAACATTTTCGTGTAGGAAGATTATCTCAAGAAATTCAACGAGAAGTAAATGATATCTTACTTAAACGAGTGCGAGATCCAAGAGTTAAAGATGTAACTATTACAGGTGTAGAAGTTTCTGGTGATTTACAACATGCTACTATTTATTATAGTATTTTATCAGATAAGGCTTCTGATGAGAAAAAAGTGCAAACTGGCTTGGATAAAGCAACTAGTTTGATTAGAGGCGAACTTGGTCATCGTTTAAGTATTTATGTAACTCCTGAAATTAAATTTGAACGTGATAAGTCTGTTCAATATGGAGATCATATCGATGAGCTTCTTAGAAAACTTCACAGTACAGATAAATTTTAGTATTTTTAAGAAAGTATTTAAGAGGGTATGGTTGTCAAATCGTACTCTCTTTTTTGGAGGGATTTTTTAATGGATGGAATTCTACCTTTGTATAAAGAACGTGGAATGACTAGTAATGATGCTGTCATAAAATGTAGAAAAATTTTTAAGACTAGAAAAATAGGACATAGTGGAACTTTAGATCCTGAAGTCGATGGTGTTTTACCGATTTGTGTGGGAAAAGCTACAAAAGTGGTTAATTATTTAATGGATTCAGGTAAAGTATATAAAGGCGAAATAACATTGGGGTTTGCTACTACTACTGAAGATTTGGAAGGCGAAGTAATTTCGAAAGTAAAACTTTCTGAACCATTTTCAGATGAGAAAATAAATGAAATTTTGTCTAGTTTTATAGGTGATATAATACAGGTTCCGCCTATATATTCTGCTATAAAAGTTAACGGTAAAAAATTATATGAGTATGCTAGAGCTGGTGAAAAAGTAGATATTCCAGAAAGAAGAGTTCATATAGAATATTTTAAACAAATTTTCCCTTCAAAATTTGATAAAGAAAAAGGACAGCAAACTATATATTTTGAAGTCGGTTGTGGTAAAGGTACATATGTTAGAACTTTAGCAGTAGATGTTGGAAAAAAATTAGGTGTTCCAGCTGTTATGAGTGATTTGACAAGGCTTAAAAGTGGTGGCTTTCAAATTGGAATGGCGAAGTCATTATCACAATTAGAAAAATTAGCACATGAAAATAAATTATCTGAATCATTATATCCTATTGACTATGCGGTCAAAGATTTACCAAGATATGATTTGAAATTAGAACAATGGAAGATAGTGAAAAATGGAGGCTTTTTATCCGTAAATACTTTTAAAGAAAATTACGATAGAGTGAATCTTTTCTATGATGATAGAATTAGATGTATTTATCAATATAATAAAGAAAAAAATAGATATCAATCTGAGAGAATGATAGATTTAAGTTAGGAAGGGATATAGATGAAAATCGTAAAATTGAAGGAACCTTATGATAAAAATGCAATTGTTGATTCTCCAATTGTATTAGCTTTAGGTTTTTTTGATGGAGTTCATCGTGGACATCAAGAAGTAATAAAAAGAGCTATAGAAAAAGGAAAAAGTTTAGGTGTAAAAGTTGCAGTAATGACTTTTGACAGACATCCAAAAATCATCTTTCAAAATATTGATGGTGAAAAGTTTAAATATCTAACAATGTTGGATGAAAAACTAGAACATTTTAAAAATTTAGGTGTAGATATAGCTTATGTTGTTAAGTTTGATGAAAATTTAGCTTATCTTTCACCACAAGATTTTATAGATAAGTATGTAGTAGGGTTACATGCAATATGTGTTGTTGCAGGCCAAGACTATACTTATGGAAAACATGATATTGCTAATATGGATACTATTTCGGATTTTGCAAAAGGAAGGTTTGAAATAATAACTGTAGACCACTTACAACGCAATAATCAAAAAATTAGTTCTACTCAGATAAGAAAAGATTTAGATAGCGGGAATGTGGAAGCTGCTAATTTGCTATTAGGATATCAATATGAAAATCATGGAACTGTTGAACATGGTTTTAAGAGAGGAAGAAAAATAGGATTTCCAACTTTAAATGTTTCTATCCCTAAGAATGAACGTATTTTAGGAGAGGGTGTATATGCTGTTAAAGTGAAAATAGATAAAGATAATTCATGGTATGAAGGAATGGCATCTATAGGGCATAATGAAACATTTGGTGATGATTTAGAAAAAACAGTTGAGATAAACCTATTTAATTTTGATAAAAGTGTTTATGGAGAAAAAGTTATTGTTAAATGGTATAAATTTTTAAGAGAAATGGTGAAATTTGATAGTGTTGAGGAACTAATAGATCAATTAAATAAAGATAAAAGAGATACTGAGGTCTTTTTTGGAGACTTGAAAAAAAATTAGCACTTATAGGGTTGCTCTGCTAATTTTTTGCCTAAAACTCTTGACTAATCCCATTAACTAGGTTATATTAATAATTGACTTAGCACTCTAATGTGTTAAGTGCTAAAAGAGGTGGTTGGTTTGCTAACTGAAAGACAGTTGTTGATTTTGGAAACAATAATCCGAGATTATACTGATTTAGGACAGCCTATTGGTTCTAAAACTTTGCAAGAACAATTACCTATACGTGTTAGTTCAGCTACTATTCGAAATGAAATGGCAGTTCTTGAAAAACAAGGTTTTATAACTAAAGAGCACTCTAGTTCTGGTCGAATTCCTTCTCTTAAGGGATATCGTTATTATGTTGATAATTTAGTTAAACCCGTTAAAATAGATTCGAAGTCTGTAAGAAGTATTCAATCTCTATTTGGAAATGAATATCGTAGAGTTGATGAAATAATAGAAATGTCTGCAAAGATATTGTCTGATTTAACTAATTATACGGCGATAACTTTGAGACCAGAAGCTAGTGATTTAAAACTCGAAGGATTCAGGATGGTACCATTAGGAAATGGCCAAGTAATGGTTATTCTCGTTGCCAGTGATGGATCAGTTGAAAGCCAAATTTATAATTTACCTAATAACATAGATGGAGAGTCTCTAGAAGCTGTTATTAGGCTAATTAATGATAAATTAGTAGGTTCTTCCCTTAGTGAAGTCACTTCTAAACTACAAGAATTGCAGCCGTTACTTACTAAATATATTGAAAAATCTGATGGATTTATCGATGTATTTGGTGGAATCTTAGATAAAGCTATCAAAGAGCAGTTTTATATTGGTGGAAGGCGAAATTTGTTGAATTTTGCTAACGGTAATAATTTAGAACAGATTAAATCCCTGTATTCATTAATTGACGATGAATCAGATAAGATTGGTGGGTTAGTAGATAATACGACTAATCCACACGATCATCATGGAATTTCGGTTAAAATAGGCGATGAGATGTCTGATAGGTTATTGTTAGATTACAGTCTTGTATCGGCAACTTACAATGTTGGAAGTCATGGTCGAGGCATGATTGCTATTCTAGGGCCTACTAACATGCCGTATTCTAAGATGATAGGATTGGTTGAAGTTTTCCAAAAAGAGCTAACTAAAAAATTAATTGATTATTACCGAAATTTTGATAAGTGATAATTGAAAGGGGTGGCGATGTGTCTGAAGAAAAAGTAAAAGCTTCTGAGCAAAATGAAGATATTGAAAAAGAAATTAAAGAAGATGATAAAGCTTCATCTGTTGAGAATGAAAAATCAGTAGAGGAGACAGATGATTCTTCAAAAGCATTAGATGAACTTCAAAAGAAGTACGATGATATTGAGGATAAATATTTACGAGCTGAAGCTGAAATGGCTAATATGACACAACGTTTTAAGAAAGAACAAGAAATGTTGTTGAAATATGAAGGTCAAGATTTAGCTCGTGATATTTTACCAGTTATTGATAATTTAAATCGAGCTTTAGAAATTGAAGTAGATAATGATGCATCACAGCAACTGAAAAAGGGTATAGAAATGGTTGCTCGTGATATGGAAAAAGCCTTGAAAAACAATAATGTTACTAAAATAGATTCTTTAGGAAAGGTGTTTGATCCTACTTTACATCAAGCTGTAAAGACAGTTCCTGTCGAAGAAGGACAAGAACCAGAAACTATAGTACAAGTTTTCCAAGACGGATACATGCTAAAAGATAGAGTATTACGACCAGCGATGGTTGTTGTAGCTCAATAAGTAGTATTTAATTAATATTTTTATAAAAGAGGTAATACATTTATGTCAAAAATCATTGGTATTGATTTAGGTACAACAAACTCAGCTGTTGCTGTACTAGAAGGTAAAGATCCTAAAATTATAACAAATCCAGAAGGTAATAGAACAACTCCATCAGTTGTATCATTCAAAAATGGTGAAACACAAGTTGGTGAAGTAGCTAAGCGTCAAGCTATTACAAATCCAAATACAGTATCTTCTATAAAGCGTCATATGGGAGATGCAAACTATAAGGTAAAGATTGAAGATAAAGAATATACTCCACAAGAAATTTCAGCAATGATTTTACAATACATTAAAGATTATGCTGAAAGCTACTTAGGTGAAGAAGTGTCACAAGCTGTTATTACAGTTCCTGCATACTTTAACGATTCACAACGTCAAGCAACTAAAGACGCAGGTAAGATTGCTGGTTTGAAAGTTGAAAGAATTGTTAATGAACCTACAGCTGCAGCTTTAGCTTATGGTCTTGATAAATTAGATAAAGATGAACGTATTTTAGTATTTGACCTTGGTGGTGGTACTTTTGACGTTTCTATCCTTGAATTAGGTGATGGAGTATTTGAAGTTCTATCAACTAATGGTGATACACATCTTGGTGGTGATGATTTTGATAATAAGATCATTGATTGGTTAGTTGAAAACTTTAAAGCTGACAATGGAATTGATCTATCTCAAGATAAAATGGCTATGCAACGTTTGAAAGATGCTGCTGAAAAGGCTAAGAAGGACTTGTCTGGTACAACAGAAGCACAAATTTCACTACCATTTATTGCTGCTGGTGAAGCTGGTCCTTTACACTTAGAAACATCATTATCACGTGCTAAGTTTAATGAATTAACTGAAGATTTGGTTGAAAGAACAAAGATTCCTGTACGTAACGCTTTAGCTGATGCAGGATTAACAAATGCTGATATTGATGAAGTTATTTTAGTTGGTGGTTCCACACGTATTCCTGCAGTTAAGGAAGCTGTTAAGGCTGAAACAGGACATACTCCTAATGAATCAGTTAACCCAGATGAAGCTGTTGCTTTGGGTGCTGCAATTCAAGGTGGTGTTATTACAGGTGATGTTAAGGATGTTGTTTTATTAGACGTTACACCTCTATCATTAGGTATTGAAACAATGGGTGGTGTATTTACTAAGTTAATTGACCGTAATACAACTATTCCAACATCTAAGTCTCAAGTATTTTCTACAGCAGCTGATAATCAACCAGCAGTGGATATTCATGTTCTTCAAGGTGAACGTCCAATGGCTGCAGATAATAAGACATTGGGTCGTTTCCAATTAACAGATATTCCTGCTGCTCCTCGTGGTGTGCCACAAATTGAAGTTAAGTTTGATATTGATAAAAATGGTATTGTTAATGTTTCTGCTAAGGACTTAGGAACAAATAAAGAACAAAAGATTACTATTAAGAGTTCATCTGGTTTGTCTGACGAAGAAATTGATCGTATGGTTAAGGAAGCTAAAGAAAATGAAGCAGCTGATAAGAAACGTAAGGAAGAAGTTGACTTGCGTAATGAAGTAGATCAATTATTATTCCAAACAGACAAGACTTTGAAAGAAGTTAAAGATAAAGTTTCTGCAGATGAAGTTAAGAGTGTTGAAGATGCACGTGATGCTCTAAAGAAAGCTCAAGAACAAAATGATATCAATGAAATGAAAGCTAAGAAAGATGAGTTAACTAAGTTAATTCAAGATATGTCTGTAAAATTGTATCAACAAGCACAACAGGCTCAACAAGCTAGTGGTGCACAAGGTGATACTTCAGCTAATAACTCTACAAACGATGATAATACGGTTGATGGAGACTTTAAAGAAGTAGATCCTGATGAAAATAAGTAGTATCTATCTTGTAAAATAGGATTGAGCCATATGCTTTTATGCATGTGGCTTTATCTTTATTAACTATTTAAGTTATAATTAGTTGTGTAAATTTGGCAAAATGAAAGTCATTTTGTACTTTGGAAATTGGAGAGAAAAAAATGAATCCATATGATGTTTTAGGAGTTTCTAAAGATGCTTCTGATCAAGAAATAAAACGTGCATATCGTAAGCTATCAAAAAAATATCATCCAGATTTAAATCATGAACCTGGTGCTGAAGAAAAATTCAAAGAAGTAAATGAAGCATATGAAATTTTAAGTGATCCTCAAAAAAAGGCACAATATGATCAATTTGGTACGACAGGTGGACAACAAGGCTTTGGTGGTGGCCAAGGTTTCGGTGGCTTTGATTTTGGTGGATCTGGAGCAGGTGGCTTCGAAGATATATTCAGTTCATTCTTTGGTGGTGGTCAAAGCAGAAATAATAATGGCCCTCGTCAAGGGAGAGATCTTCAATATGAAATGCATCTAACTTTTGAAGAAGCAATCTTTGGAAAGAAGACAGAAATTAAATATACCAGAGAAGAAAATTGTAAAACTTGTAGTGGGACAGGTGCTAAGCCAGGAACATCGCCAGTAACATGTTCTAAATGTCATGGTAGAGGATTTATTCAGGTTCAACGACAAACACCTTTGGGTAGAATGATGTCTCAACAAGAATGTGATGTGTGCCACGGTACTGGTAAAGAAATAAAAGAAAAATGCTCCACTTGTCACGGAAGTGGACATGTAAATGAACAACATGCTATTGAAGTTACAGTACCTGCAGGTGTTGAAGATGGTAATCAAATGCGTTTGAGTGGTCAAGGTGAGGCCGGAGTAAATGGTGGACCATATGGCGATTTATATATTTACTTCTCTGTTGCACCTAGTGATAAGTTTAAACGTGATGGGGCAGATATATACTTGAGTTTGCCTATTAGTTTTGTCCAAGCTGCACTTGGTGATGAAGTTGAAGTGGATACAGTTCATGGTAAGGTTAAAATGAAAATTCCAGCTGGAACTCAAACAGGAACAACATTTAGACTTCGTGGGAAAGGAGCACCTCATTTAAGAGCTGGTGGAAATGGTGATCAACGTGTTACAGTCAAAATAGAAACACCTAAGAATTTAAATAAGAAACAAAGAGAGGCATTAAAGGCTTTTGCTGACTCTATGGGTGAAGACCCTAGTGGTGATGACAGTTTCTTTGAACGTTGGTCTAAGAGTAAGAAAACTAAACGAAAAAAATAATTAGATAAATTGATAAAATATACCTTTGACTTCGTTAGTCAAAGGTATATTTGTTTAAAGGTGAATTATTAAATGAATTGACCCTATATGTAAAAAAAAGGTATAATTAATAATTAGATATTTAGAAAAGGTAGGAGTGTTCTCATGGATTTAGAACAAATGAAAGTTCGTCAGAAGCATATTCGGAATTTTTCCATTGTGGCACATATTGATCACGGAAAATCAACTCTAGCTGATCGAATTTTGGAAATGACTGATACAGTAACCAAAAGAGAGATGCAAGATCAACTTTTAGATTCAATGGAATTAGAGAGAGAACGAGGCATTACAATTAAATTAAATGCTGTTGAGTTGCATTATCATGCAAAAGACGGTGAGACATATATTTTTCACTTGATTGATACACCGGGACACGTTGATTTTTCATATGAAGTTTCTAGATCTTTAGCAGCTTGCGAAGGAGCTGTATTAGTTGTTGATGCTGCACAAGGGGTAGAAGCGCAGACTTTAGCAAATGTATATCTAGCTTTAGATGATGATTTAGAAATTGTACCGGTTATTAATAAGATAGATTTGCCTTCAGCAGATCCAGAACGTGTTCGTCAAGAAATTGAGGATGTGATAGGACTAGATGCTTCTGAAGCTGTTTTGGCTAGTGCTAAAAAGGGAATTGGAATTGAAGAAATGTTAGAACAAATAGTGCAGAATGTTCCCGCTCCTGACGGGGATTTAGAGGCACCGTTGAAAGCTTTAATTTTTGATTCTGTTTATGATGATTATCGAGGCGTAGTTCTAAGTATTAGAGTTGTTGAAGGAACTGTAAAGCCTGGTGATAAAATTCGTTTGATGAATAGTGGCGCCGAATATGAAGTAGTTGAAGTTGGTGTAAATTCACCTAAACCATTAAAGAGAGATTTTTTAATGGCTGGAGACGTGGGGTATCTTACTGCAAGTATAAAAGATATTCAAGATACACGAGTAGGTGATACTGTAACAAATGCTAATAATCCGACAGCAAAGCCACTTGAGGGATATCGTGAAATGAATCCTATGGTATATTCAGGATTGTACCCAACAGATAACGCTAAGTATAATGATTTACGAGAAGCGTTAGAAAAATTGCAATTAAATGATGCTGCTTTAGAGTTTGAACCAGAAACTTCACAAGCTTTAGGATTTGGTTTCAGATGTGGTTTTTTAGGTTTGTTGCATATGGATGTTGTCCAAGAAAGATTAGAACGAGAATTTAATATGGACTTAATAACAACTGCTCCTTCCGTAACATATGATGTTGAATTAACAGATGGTACACATATTAATGTATCTAACCCATCTGAAATGCCAGAAACACCACTAATCAAGCAAATTAATGAACCATACGTTAAGGCAGAGATAATGGTACCAAATGACTATGTTGGCGCTGTAATGGAGTTATGCCAACGAAAACGTGGTACTTTTGTAACTATGGATTATCTAGACGATTATCGTGTTAATGTTATTTATGAAATACCATTATCTGAAATAATTTTTGACTTCTTTGACAAGTTGAAATCTAGCACACGTGGTTATGCGTCATTAGATTACGAGTTAGATGGAACTAGACCAAGTGATTTGGTGAAAATAGACATACTTCTTAATGGTGATAAGGTAGATGCTCTAAGTTTTATTTCTCATAGACAATTTGCTCAAGCGAGAGGTAGAGTAATAGTTGATAAGCTTAAGACTATCATACCACGTCAAAACTTTGAAATTCCTATTCAAGCTGCTATTGGAGCTAAAATAATAGCTAGAACTAATATAAAAGCTTATCGTAAAGATGTAACAGCAAGAATTCATACTGGTGATCCAGATAGACGTGCTAAATTACTAGATAAACAAAAACGTGGTAAAAAGAGAATGAAAGCAGTAGGTACAGTAGATGTACCTCAAGCTGCTTTTATGGCTGTATTGAAGACAGATGAAGAAATAAAATAAGTATATTTTTAGAGTACTGGATGAGTTAACAACAATTCCGGTACTCTTTTTTTATGGGAAGTACAAGCAAGTTATGAAGTAGGTAATTATATAATTTATATTAAATATATTTTTGAATACTCTTGACAAAGAAAAAATGGAGAACTAAAATATAATAGTTGAATAATTTTGGGCATTCGCCAAATTGGTAAGGCAGTGGACTCTGAATCCATAATTTACAGGTTCGAACCCTGTATGCCCAATCTTTTTTATTAAATTGAATACCGTATTTTTAAGGATAAATCTTGCATAGGTTTATCCTTTTATTTTTTTATTGAAAATAGTTTATAAATAGATTGGAAATTAATAAGTTATATGTAATATTTAAAAGTAACACACATGAGGTAATGAGAAAAATAAGATATATAGAAATTTTATTTCTAATATAACAGTTAAATCAGTTCATAGTTCATCAATATTAATTGTCACTTTATATAACATTAAATTTGGATATTCACGAAATAATATATATTTTTAATGTTTTTATATTGAATTTATCTATGAAATAAAATATCATGTATCATTTTGTGACAATATTGTGGTATAATATTTTCATAAATCATAGTAAGGAGAACGAACATGAAGAAGTTTATTACATTTTTAAGTATTATTAGTAGTTTAATCTTTCTTTCATTTTTTGTTAAACCACAATCAGTTCATGCAGATGAAAAAACATATACAATAGCTACTGATGTAACATTTCCACCATTTGAATATGCAAATGATAGTAATAAATATGTCGGCATTGATATTGACTTGATGAATGCTATAGCTAAAGAAGAAGGATTTAAAGTGGATCTGAAGCCAATTGGTTTTAACGCTGCTTTGCAATCTGTTAGTGCTGGACAAGTTGATGGAATGATCGCAGGAATGACAATTACAGATGAACGTAAGCAAAAATTTGATTTTTCAAAACCATATTATTCATCTGGTATTGTTATGGCTGTAAAACCTGACAGTAGTATTAAAAGTTTAAAACAGCTACGCGGAAAGAAAGTAGCTATAAAAACGGGGACTTCAGGTGCGGATTATGCTAATTCTATAAAAGATAAATATGGATTCAAGACTGTAACTTTTGATGATTCAGATAATATGTATAATGATGTAAAAAATGGAAATTCTGTTGCATGTTTTGAAGATAGTGCTGTTTTAGAATATGGTATTAGCACAGGTCTAGGATTAAAAATAGTAACTAAACCAGCTAATTCTGGTAATTTTGGTTTTGCTGTAAAAAAAGGAACACACCAGGAATTAATGAATAAATTCAATGATGGTTTAGATAAACTTAAGAAAAATGGAAAATACCAAAAGATAATTGAAAAATATACAGGTAAAAGTGCAATTTCGGCTACTAAAGAGGCTAATGAAAAGAAAAGTAAAGATAGTCATACTGTCTTAGGACTATTAAAACAAAATAAAAAGGCCTTCTTAGACGGAATAGTAGAAACTTTAAAATTGACAGTAGTTGGAATTATAGGTGCAACTATTTTTGGAATTCTAATAGGAATGTTAGGTGTTGTGCCAAACAAATTTGCTCAAGGTATTTCTACAACAATAATTTATATTTTTAGAGGACTTCCATTGTTAGTTCTAGCTTTGTTTATTTACAATGGTATTCCTAGTTTAACAGGATCAAAAATTCCAGCATTTATCGCCGGAATTATTACATTAACTTTAAACGAAGGTGCATATACTGCAGCCTTTGTGAAGGGTGGAATTGAGGCCGTAGATAAAGGACAAATGGAAGCAGCTAGAAGTTTGGGACTTTCGTTTGGCAGATCCATGAGAAAAGTTATCTTACCTCAAGGTGTTAAAATTATGATTCCATCTTTCATTAATCAGTTTATAATTACATTAAAGGATACTTCAATTTTATCTATTATAGGTATATTAGAATTAACTCAAACTGGTAAAATCATTATTGCCAGAAACTTAGAAGGTTTTAGAATTTGGGGTATTATAGCAATAATGTACCTATTAATAATTACAATTTTGACTTTATTATCCAAATGGATTGAACGGAGGATAAATAACTAATGACAGATTTAAAAGTAGATGTTACAGATTTAAAAAAGAATTATGGTAGTAATCATGTATTAAAGGGAATCAATTTTAAAGTAAAAAATAATGAAGTTGTAGTTTTAATTGGACCATCTGGTTCAGGGAAAAGTACGTTGTTGAGATGTCTAAATAAATTAGAAGAACCTACGAGTGGTTCAATTATCATTGACGGACATGATATAAGTGATCCTAAGACTGATATAGATAAAGCACGTGAAAATATCGGTATGGTTTTTCAACACTTTAATCTATTTAATAACTTAACAGTAGGTGAAAATATTACTTTGGCACCAGTAGAGCTTGGAAAGTTAGAAAAGGAACAAGCTGAATTTGTAGCTAAGAATTTACTAGAAACAGTAGGCTTAGCTGATAAATATGATGCAATGCCTGCTTCGTTGTCTGGTGGTCAAAAGCAAAGAGTTGCTATAGCAAGAGCATTAGCGATGAAACCAGATATTATGCTATTTGATGAACCCACTTCAGCTCTAGACCCTGAAATGGTTGGAGATGTTCTTGAAGTAATGAAAGAATTAGCTAAAGATGGAATGACTATGGTTGTTGTAACACATGAAATGGGATTTGCTAAAGAAGTTGCAGATAGAGTTGTTTTTATGGCTGATGGTCATGTGATGGAAGAGGGTACTCCTGAAGAGGTATTTGATAATCCTCAAAATGAAAGAACTAAAGCATTTTTAGACAAAGTAATTAATGTCTAGAGTATAAAAAGATTGGAATTAAATAATCGCTAAAGATTGCATTATTTTAATAATGGCGATCTTTAGCGATTTTTACTATTCATAAGATAATTCGACAAGGTATACATTTCTATCAGTTAAATGAGCTGTACTAGCCCAAACTTCATGGTATCCGCGTAATTGGCGACCAGTCATTTGAAAGAAATCGTCTAATAATTTTCCATGTTGAGAAATAAAGTCAAGCTTTAATCTATTAACCATAAGACTATTATCAGGGAAATATATTTCTGCATCTGAAACTTTAACTTTATCAGAAATAAATAGTCTAATAACATTATCGTAAGCGGGAATGGCCTTTACTAAATCATCAGGATGTCTTTTAATATAAGATAAGATGAAGAATAGAGAATCTGAATTACTTGCCAAAACACAAAAACTCCTTTACACAATCATTTAATATTCATTGTATCATTTTTAGAGTACACTTAGTATATAAAATAAAGAAAAGAGAGAATAGGATGTTTGAAAGAACTTGTGATTTAATAGAAAATTTATATAAAGATAACATTGTTCCTGGTGTATCATATGCTGTAATAAAGCCCGGAGAAGTATTAACTAAAGTTATAGGGAACAGTCAGGTGATTCCTAAAGTAGAAAAACTAAAAGCAGGCATGTTATATGATATGGCTTCTTTAACTAAAGTTGTAGGAACTACGACTGTAATTTTAAAGTTAGTTGAAGATAACAAGATATCAATTGATGACAAAGTGATGGATTATCTACCATTATTTAAAGATGATAGAGTTACAATTAGACATTTATTAACTCATACTTCAGCATTAAATGGGTATATACCACACCGAAATGAGCTAAATGCACAAGAGTTAATTAAGGCGATGTACACTCTAAAAGTAGGAGACTGGTTAGGAAAAAAAGTGATATACACAGATACAGGATTAATATTGTTAGGAGAAATAATTCAAAAAATATATAATAAACCTGTACAGACAGTTATAACGCAAGAAGTGTTACAACCATTGCAGCTATTTGAAAGTACATTCAATCCGGATCCGAGATTGTGTGTTCCTACTGAGGTTCAAAAAAATGGTAAAGTCTTGAAAGGGGTTGTACATGATCCTAAAGCTAGAATTTTAGGTAAATATTGTGGATCAGCTGGTCTATTTATGTCGTTAAATGATTTGATTAAGTTTTCTAATTGGATTATAGATAATTCAAAAAACAAAGTATTAAAAGACAAGACAATATCTAAATTGTTTAATGATTGGACTCCTAACGGGACTTTGGGGCGATCGCTAGGCTGGGATTTAAGGTATAGAAACGATAGAGTTCCATGTATTTATCATACAGGATATACTGGTACATTCATTTTAATAGATAGAGATAGTGGATGTGGATTAATAGTATTGAGTAATAGGGTTCATCCAAGTTCTAATAATCAAATCTTTTTAGATAGAAGAGATATAATTATATCTACTTTTCTTGATGAAATTATTAATTAAAAAATAATAGGAGGCTGGGAAAAACTATATTTTCAGATGAATTTTAGAAAATAGTTATATTAAAACCCGCTAGGAATCAACGTTTTTAGTAACGTGATTTCTAGCGGGTTTTAAGTCTTGAGACTATTTTCCTAGCCTCTATTTGTTTTAGTAGGTAGGTTTGATTTCTAGAGCTTGTTGTTTTGATAAATCAGCATCTGGATATTTTCTTTGTAAAGCAGTAATTAATATACGTTTAGCTAATTCACCATTTCTAGCTAAGATAGGTCCATGGAAGTAAGAACAGTACGTATTTTTAAAAATAGCACCTTCAGTTTTGTCTTTTCCATTATTTCCATGTCCACTTACAACAGTACCTAGAGGTCGCTCATTTTTTCCTAAATATGTGACTCCATTATGATTTTCAAAGCCATGATATTCTTGGTTAGTTTCTTCGTTTTTAATAACAATATCTCCGATGAAACGGTTATTATCTTGACTTTCAGTATAATGATCTAGGGCATGAATACCTTCAATTTTTTGGCCGTCAGCCCCAATATAGTATTGACCTAGTAATTGATACCCACCACAAATGGCAAGCATTGGCCCGCCATCATGTATATATTTAGTTAATGCTTCTTTTTTTGATTGAATATCTTTTGAAACAATCATTTGCTCGTAATCTTGGCCACCACCAAAAAAGGCAATATCATACTTTTCAGGATTAAATTCTTGATTTAAGGAGATAATATCAACTTTTAAATTGGTGTCCATTTGTTTAGCATAATAGCGTAAAGCAAGGATATTTCCGATATCACCATAAGTGTTTAATAAGTCACCGTATAGATGAGCTAAATTTAGTAAATATTTCATGATTAATCCATGCCTCCTTTAATATAACCTTGTTCAGATAATAATTTACGTAACTGTAACACAGCAGTATAAGTTGCTAAAACATAAATATGCTTAGTTGGCATTTTTTTAATATTTTCAAGCACGTCAGGAAGTTTTTCTTCTTGAGAGAAATTTTCTTCAGGTACACCAGCGACTCTCAATCTAAAAGTAATATCGCGATATCTTTCACCACCAGTTAAAATAGCTGGTATCTTATCAAATGGAAGAGATTCAAAACTTCCATCCCAAATCCAGCTAGTATCGATACCGTCAGCATAGTTAGCATTTAATAACACTGCTAAAGAAAATGGTTCTGTATCGGTTTTTATCATGTCAAGCACTTGATCTAGACCAACTGGGTTTTTAATCAAGACCAATGTTAGTTCTTTATCACCTATCTTGATAACTTCTTGTCTTCCAAAGACTTTTTCATCGTTACTGCTTAAAGCATGTGCTATCTGTTGAGGTGAAACGCCTAATTCATTTCCGACAGCATATGCTGCTAAAGCATTATAAATATTATATGTTCCACCTATATGAAGTGAGATGGTAGTATTGTCGATTTCAAAAGTCGAGCTTTGAGGGCTTTGACTTAGAATACGATTCATTCGATAAGAGAGTTTTGGGCGTTTGAAATCGCAGTTAGGACAATAATATTTTCCTAAATTACTGTAACTTCTATTCTTATAATGTAGAATATGCTGGCATTTAGGACATAACAAACTGTCTGTGTTAGCTGGTGCCATTTGTTCTCTATCTGCTTTATCATCAAATCCGTAATAAATAACTTTGTTTTTTAATTCCCTACTATCGAAGATAGGAGCGTCACCGTTAGCAATAACGAGTGCATCGGGATGCATATTAATACCCTTTAATATTTTATCGTAAGTAGTATATATTTCACCATATCTATCCATTTGATCACGGAATAAGTTTGTCATGACATAGATAGAAGGGGATATATATTGAGATATAATTGGAACATTGGCTTCATCAGTTTCTAATACTGCAAGTTTTTTCCCACTCTTTGTTTTTTGAGCGGTTAAAAAGGCAGATACAATACCTTGTTTCATATTAGATCCACTAGGGTTAGTTAAAATGTTGGAATATTTTTCACCTAAAACTTTAACAGTTAAAGCAGTAGTTAAAGTTTTGCCATTAGTACCTGTGATGATAACTATTTCATAATCTTTTGCCAGACTTTTTAAAACATCAGGATCAATAGCTAAAGTAATCTTTCCAGGTAAAGAAGTACCACCGTTTGTAAATTTGTGTAAAAACCAATGTGAAGTTTTTCCTGCCGTAATGGCAACTGAACTTTTCAAACTCATTTTAAAGTTCCTCCAGATATATGTTTGATAAAAAAACATAAGAATTTAATAATACTAAAAAATATGATAGCATAAATTTGTGGTTGTGCATATCAAAAGGACTATATTGAAAGGCAGAGATATTGTAAATTTAAAGAATGTTGAAAGTTTAAAATTAAAAAGTGTTGTTGTTCATAATTATTAATTGTAAAAAAGCATGATATAGGCTTGTTTTTAGTCTATGAAATAATCTATACTAGATTAGGAAATTTTATTCAATGGAGTGATTTTTTGTGGCTCAACTTTTTTTTCGCTATGGAGCGATGAATAGTGGTAAGACAATTGAAATCCTTAAAGTTGCACATAATTATGAAGAACAAGGGAAAAATGTTATTATCATGACAAGTGGTTTGGATAATCGCGATGGTTATGGTTATGTCTCTAGTCGTATAGGTTTGAAAAGAAAAGCTATTCCAGTTGTTAGTGAAACTAATATTAAAGATCTAGTAGAACAATCTTCTATAGAACCTGCCTGTATTTTAGTTGATGAGGCACAATTTTTAGAAAAACATCATGTATTGGAATTAACTCAGATTGTAGATGAACTGAATATTCCTGTAATGACTTTTGGGTTAAAAAATGATTTTATGAATGAGTTGTTTGAGGGATCTAAATATCTTTTATTATATGCTGACAAAATAGAAGAAATGAAGACAATTTGTTGGTTTTGTAATAAAAAGGCTATTATGAATTTAAGAATGCATGATTCTAAACCGGTATATAGTGGTGAACAGATAATGATTGGTGGTAATGAATCTTATTATCCAGTATGTAGAAAACATTATTTTAATCCACCTATTAATAATTTAGAAAAAGATGAAGGAGAAATAAATGGATAAGTTATTTGATAGATTGCAGATGTTAGAAGATAGATATGAAGAATTAGGTGAACTTCTATCAGATCCCGATGTAATTTCAGATACAAAACGTTTTACAAAGTTATCTAAAGAAATGGCTGACTTAAGAGAAACTGTTGAAAAATATAATAAATATAAAGAAGTAACACAACAAATTTCTGATGATGAAGAGATGCTAAGTGATGGATTAGATGATGAAATGGCATCTTTAGTGAAAGAAGAATTGTCAAATGCTAAGGTTGAGAAGGTAAAGCTAGAAGAAGAAATTAAAATTTTATTACTACCTAAAGATCCTAATGATGACAAGAATATTATTATGGAAATTAGAGGTGCTGCTGGTGGCGACGAAGCTAGTTTATTTGCTGCAGATTTATTTTCTATGTACAGCAAGTATGCTGAACGTCAAGGATGGTCAATTGAAGTTATTGATAAGAATGTAACAGAAGTTGGTGGCTTTAAGGAAATAGCACTTATAATTAGCGGTAATAGTGTATGGTCTAAGTTAAAATATGAGAGTGGTGCCCACCGAGTTCAAAGAATACCAGTAACAGAATCTGCAGGACGAGTACATACATCAACTGCGACAGTTGTTGTTATGCCTGAAGAAGAAGATGTAGAAATTGAGCTAGATCCTAAAGATATCCGAGTAGATGTTTATCGTTCATCTGGTGCTGGTGGACAGCATATTAATAAAACATCTTCTGCTGTACGTATGACTCATTTACCTACAGGGATAGTTGTTGCTATGCAAGATCAACGTTCTCAACAACAAAACAGAGAAAAAGCAATGAAAATATTAAAGGCTCGTGTATACGACTACTACGCTCAACAAGAACAAAGTGAATATGATGCAAATCGTAAATCTGCAGTTGGTACAGGGGATAGATCTGAAAGAATTAGAACTTATAACTATCCTCAAAATAGAGTTACAGATCATCGTATAGGTTTATCATTAAATAAATTAGACCGCATCATGAATGGTGAGTTAGAGGATGTTATTGATGCTTTAGTTTTATTTGAGCAAACTAAAGCAATGGAGAAGTTGGAAAATGAATAATCCAACATTTTTTGAAGTCCAGAAATGGGCTTTTTCTTGTATAAAGGGAAATGGTGGTACATTAGAAGATGTAGATTACTTAATATGTGGTCAAATGGGTTGGAATAAAACACAATTGTTGATGAATTACCGGACACGTATTGATGATAAAAATTACCAAGAACTACAAGAAAAGATAGAATTGTATAATCAAGATTATCCCCTACAGTATTTAATAGGTTATCAGGATTTTTATGGTTTGAGACTAAAAGTTACGAAGGATACATTAATACCACGCCCAGAAACTGAAGAACTTGTGGATTGGATTTTAAATGATAATTCAAAAAATGAGAACTACGATGTCTTAGATGTTGGTACAGGAACTGGAGCGATAGGATTAGCACTAAAATCTATACGAAGTAACTGGAATATTTTTTTATCTGACATTTCTGAACCTGCATTAAAAGTAGCTAAAGAGAATGCTCAAAATTTAAATTTAGATGTATCATTTTCTACAAGTGATTTATTTGAAAAAATTGAAGGAAAAAAAGATATCATTGTTTCTAATCCACCATATATTTCGGAAAACGAAAAAATTTATATGGACAAGAGTGTTTTGAATTATGAACCTCATCAAGCTTTATTTGCAAAAAATAATGGACTAGAAATATATGAAAGAATTGCAAATGAAAGTGGTAAACTTCTTAAACAAGGTAGCAAAATCTATATGGAGATAGGATTTTTACAGGGAAAGGCAGTAAAAAATATCTTTAAAGATAGTTTCCCAAATTCGGAAATTACTTTAAAGAAAGATATCAATGGTAATGATAGAATGATCTGTGTAAAAATTTAGAGGAAGAAGGAGATTTTTTGTTAATCACAAAAATTTATAAACCAAGTGAGTTTAACGAAGCTGCAAAAGAATTAAGTCTAGGAGAACTTGTAGCTTTCCCAACAGAAACAGTATATGGATTAGGAGCAGACGCTACTAATGAACAAGCAGTAAAGAGGGTTTATTTGGCTAAAGGAAGGCCATCAGATAATCCTTTGATTGTGACTGTATCATCATTAGAGATGGTAAAAAGATTTGTTCCATCGTTAAGTAAAGATGTAGAAAAGATAATAGAAAAATTCTGGCCGGGTTCATTGACAATTGTATTAAAGATAAAAGATGGTAGTTTATCTAAGACAGTAACAGGTGGTTTGAAAACTGCTGCGTTTAGAATGCCTAGAAATGAAACTACATTAAACTTGATAACAGCATTAGGTAATCCTATTGTAGGCCCTTCAGCAAATTCTTCGGGAAAGCCAAGTCCCACGACTGCTCAGCACGTTTATCATGATTTAGAGGGAAGAATTGCAGGTATTTTAGATGATGGACCTACTGATGTCGGTGTAGAGTCAACAATTATTGATATGAGTACAGAAATACCAACAATTTTAAGACCAGGAGCAGTAACAGCAGAAGAAATTGAAAAAGTCATAGGTAAAGAAGTATATAGTGATAAACATAAAGTTAAAGAAAATGAAATACCTAAAGCTCCGGGAATGAAATATAAGCACTATGCTCCATCAGCACAAGTGTTAATAGTTAATAAAGATAATTGGAATAGTGCACTACAGTGGGCAAATGAAAATAAAAATCAGGTAGGAATATTAGCTGATGATGAAGTATTGAGTAAAGCCTTAGAAAATAAAACTTATTCATTGGGAGAAAATGTAGAAAGTGCAGCTAAGAATCTTTTTGCAGGGCTTAGATATTTTGATGATGACAATCAGATTAAGTATATTTTAGCCGAAGCGTTTCCTGAAGAAGGTGTCGGTTTAGCATATATGAATCGTTTAAAAAAATCAGCCGGTAATCAATTTTATAATAAATAGAGTAATTATTTATTAATATGGTAGAAATTAGATGTGATATCATATAAAATTAGTAGAGAAAATTATATTAATTAAATCAAGGGAGCGTTAAACATGGGAAAATTTCAAGTATTAGATCATCCATTAATTCAACACAAATTATCAATTATTAGAGATAAAAATTGTGGAACAAGAGAATTTAGACAATGTGTAAATGAAATAGCTGAATTAATGGTTTATGAAGTTTCTAGAGATATGCCTTTAGAAGATGTAGAAGTAGAAACACCAATTACAAAAGCAACTACTAAACGACTAGCTGGTAAAAAAGTGGTAGTAGTTCCAATTTTACGTGCTGGTATTGGAATGGTAGATGGTATCTTGGAATTAATCCCAGCTGCTAAAGTAGGTCATATAGGCATGTATCGTGATGAAGAGACACTACAACCACATGAATATTTTGTGAAAATGCCAGATGACTTAGAAAATCGTGAAATGATAATTGTTGATCCAATGTTAGCAACTGGTGGTTCAGCAATCATGGCTGTTGATGCACTCAAAAAGCGTGGTGCAAAATCTATAAAATTTGTTTGCTTAGTTGCTGCTCCAGAAGGTGTTAAAGCATTTCGTGAAGCACATCCAGATGTAGATATTTATTCAGCTTCATTAGATGAATATCTAAATGAAGACGGATATATTGTTCCTGGATTAGGTGACGCAGGTGATAGATTATTTGGTACTAAGTAAATAATTAGTTTGTTAGTATTTTAATTATTAATAATTACTTTTAAAATGATGATTTATTGAATTTAAATGCGATAAATCATCATTTTTGTATTATTTTTCTCAAATTGACTTTTGTAATTTTATCAAAATGGTGGTATTATCTTTTTAGTATTCGAAGATTTATCCCGTCTTTGAATGCATACCAGTTGTTTTAAGCTCACTGGACAAAATTTGAAAAGAGGTGAGACTTGGTGAATGAAGGAACTCAAATTGTAGAGTTTTTTGGAATTCCTTTTAATGTTGGTAATATTGTTTCTGGATTAGTTTCAGCGGTAATAGTATTCGTAGTATTATTTTGGTTATCTCGTAAAATTCAAATGAAACCTGTTGGTAGACAAAATGTTTTAGAATGGGTTGTAGATTTTACAAATGGTATTATAAAGAATGCTTTACCAGATGAAGAAGGAAAGCAGTTTGGTTTGTTAGCCTTTACCTTATTTGTTTTCATCTTTATCTCTAATCAGTTGGGATTAATAATAGAGCTTACGTTTAATGGAGTTGAATATGTGAAAAGTCCCACATCTTCTCCATTAACAACGTTAACTCTAGCATTTATGATACTAGTGTTATCCCATTATTTAGGAGTAAAGAAATTTGGTTTTAAGGGATATTTTAAAAATACATTCCTTAGTCCAATGCCAGCATTATTACCTATTAGTATTTTTGAACAATTTACTAATTTTATAACATTGGCATTGCGTTTATATGGTAATATTTATGCCGGTGAAGTTTTGCTAAAATTAATTTACAATATGGCAAACTCTAAAGGTGTATTAACATATATACCTGCAATTCCATTGGAAATTATATGGCAGGGATTCTCTGTCTTTATCGGAAGTATCCAAGCCTATGTCTTTGTCACATTGACAATGGTATACATCTCTCAAAAAGTTGAAAAAGAGTAATCGAGGAGGATTTTAATTATGAGTGCTTTAGCATTAATTGGTGCAGGTTTAGCTGCTGCAGGTGCTGCTATTGGTGGTGCTATTGGTAACAGTCTTGTTATTTCTAAAATGTTGGAAGGTATGGCTCGTCAACCAGAACTTTCAAATCAATTACGTAGTAATATGTTCATTGGTGTTGGTTTGGTTGAAGCTACACCTATCTTAGCTATTGTTGTTTCTTTCTTGCTTGTTGCAAAAGGATAATTCTCAATTTAATTAATTTAACAAATATTGGATTGAGGAGGTGTCAATAGTAATGAACACAACATTTTTACTAAGTGCTACTGAACAAGGTGTTGCATGGGGAGATTTTATTTTCTACATCGTAACGTTCTTGATTTTGCTTGCTCTAGTTAAAAAGTTTGCATGGACTCCTATCACGGATATGATGGAAAAACGTGCAACAAAAATCTCTAATGATATTGATTCTGCTGAACAAGCTCGTCAAAAAGCAGAAGAGTTAGTTGAAAAACGAGATCTTGCTTTGAAAAACTCTCGTTCAGAAGCTTCTCAAATTATTGATCGTGCAAAGAAAAATGGAGAACAACAAAAGGCTAATATTGTAAGTTCAGCACATGAAGAAGTTCAGACAATGAAAGCTAATGCTAAGAAGGATATTCAACAAGAACGCCAAGAAGCATTAGATAGTGTAAAAAATGATGTGGCAGAGTTATCTATTGAAATTGCTTCGAAGATTATTCGTAAAGAACTAACTGCTGATGACCAAAAGGCCTTAGTTGATTCATATATCGAAGGGTTGGGAAAGCAAAATGAAACTAGATAATGAAACGATAGTACATCGTTATGGAAAAGCCTTATTTGAACTTGCTGAAGAAATGAAAATAAGAAATAAATTTCATTCTGAATTGCAAGAATATAAGAAGGTACTCCAGAATGAACCACAGTTAAAAGTCTTTATGAGTAGTAATCAAATTAGTCCTGAAGCTAAATTGAAGATTATGGAAATTTTGAAGAAAGATTCTTCAAAGTTAATGACTAATCTTTTAGATATGCTCTATGACTATGGTAGAATTACTAATTTAGAAGGCATTATTGATGAATTTGACAGATTAAATGACGAATTCGAAAAGACAGTGCGTGCATCAGTCATAACTGCTATCGAATTAGATGAAGAACGCAAACAAAAACTAGCATCTTCATTTGCTAATGTTGTTGGTGCAAAAAAAGTCATTATTGACCCTATTGTCGATCCTGGGATTATAGGTGGAGTTATTTTAAAATCTGAAAGCTATATCTATGATGGATCTATTAAAACAAAAATTGCACGCATTAAACGTCTATTATTAAAATGATTTAAAGAGGTGAGACTTTTATGAGCATTAAGGCTGAGGAAATCAGTGCTCTGATTAAACAACAATTAGCAAATTATCAAGATGAGCTTACTGTTGATGAAGTTGGTACTGTTACTTATGTTGGTGACGGAATTGCTCGTGCTAATGGTTTAGACAATGCGCTTGCTGGCGAATTGGTTGAATTTGATGATGGTACTTACGGTATGGCTCAAAACCTTGAATCTAATGATGTAGGTATCATTATTTTAGGTTCTTTTAAGGGAATTCGTGAAGGAGATACTGTTAAACGTACAGGTCGAATCATGGAAGTTCCAGTTGGTGAAGAGTTAATTGGTCGAGTTGTAAACCCATTAGGACAACCTATTGATGGTTTAGGTGAAATTAAAACAAATAAAACACGTCCAGTTGAAAGAAAAGCTCCAGGTGTTATGGAACGTCAATCAGTTACAGAACCATTACAAACAGGTTTGAAAGCTATTGATGCGTTAGTTCCAATTGGTCGTGGACAACGTGAATTAGTTATCGGTGATAGAAAGACTGGTAAGACATCAGTTGCTATCGATACGATCATAAATCAAAAAGATCAAGATATGATCTGTATTTATGTAGCTATTGGTCAAAAGGACTCAACAGTTCGTACGTCTGTAGAAACTTTACGTAAATTTGGTGCTATGGATTATACAATTGTTGTTTCTGCTGGTCCATCATCACCAGCACCATTATTGTACTTAGCTCCTTATGCTGGTGCTGCTATGGGTGAAGAATTTATGTTCAATGGTAAACATGTTTTGATAGTATATGATGATCTTTCAAAACAAGCTGATGCTTACCGTGAATTATCTTTGATTTTAAGAAGACCACCTGGTCGTGAAGCATATCCTGGTGATGTTTTCTACTTGCATTCACGTTTATTAGAACGTGCTGCTAAGTTAAGTGACGAATTAGGTGGAGGATCAATGACGGCATTACCGTTTATTGAAACAAAAGCAGGGGACGTTTCTGCTTATATTCCAACTAATGTTATTTCTATCACAGATGGTCAGATTTTCTTAGATAGTGATCGTTTCTATTCAGGTATTCGTCCAGCTATTGATGCTGGTACATCTGTTTCACGTGTTGGTGGTAACGCACAAGTTAAAGCTATGAAGAAAGTTGCTGGTACTTTACGTACAGACTTGGCATCTTATAGTGAATTAGAGTCATTTGCTCAATTTGGGTCTGATTTAGATGAAGCAACACAAGCAAAATTGAATCGTGGACGTCGTACAGTTGAAGTACTAAAACAACCACTTCATAAACCACTTCCTGTTGAAAAACAAGTATTGATATTATATGCATTAACACATGGATTCTTAGATCCAGTTAAAGTTGATGATATTTTACCATATCAAGATGGTTTATTTGATTATTTCGATGCAAATCATAAAGATTTACTTGATGAAATAGCAAATACAGGTAAATTACCTGAAACTGAAAAATTAGATGCTGCAATCAAAGAATATGCAGCTACATTCCAAGCTAGCGAAAAATAAGAAAGGTTGGTGAAAACTAATGCCAGCTTCTCTACAAGAAGTTAAACGTCGAATTGAATCGACTAAAAAAACTAGTCAAATTACCAGTGCGATGCAGATGGTTTCAACTGCTAAGCTTAGTCAAATTCAAAAGCATGCGACTAGTTATCAAGTTTATGCCACCAAAATTCGCAGTGTTATAACACATCTTTCTAAATCACATTTACTAGATTCAGTAAATACTACTAGTAAAAATAGTGATGGAAAGGTAAACACTCTAGGAATGTTAAGGCAGCGTCCAGTAAAAACTACAGGGATTGTTGTCATTACTTCTGACCGTGGTTTAGTTGGAAGTTACAATAGTAATGTTATTAAAGAAACTCTCGAACTTATAGAAAATAATCATCATAGTACCGAAGATGTAGCTATTATAGCTATTGGAGGTACTGGAGCAGATTTCTTTAAGAAGAGAGGTTATAACGTTGCTTATGAGTACCGAGGAATAAGTGATATTCCTACTTACAAGGATGCTAGACCTTTAGTAGAGGCAATTGTAAGTATGTATGATAAAGAAGTATATGATGAATTATTCGTTTGTTACAGTCATTTTGTAAATACATTAACATCAGAATTTAGAGCTGAAAAAATGTTACCAGTTTCAGCTGAAAACATGGGGCATGATGACTTAACAAGTAATGATGAAGGCTACAGTATCGAATATGAAACTGAACCTTCAGAAGATGCAATATTAGAAGTAGTTTTGCCACAATATGCTGAATCTTTGGTATATGGTGCAATTCTTGATGCTAAAACATCTGAACATGCATCAAGTTCTACTGCAATGAAATCTGCATCTGATAATGCTAAGGATATTATTTCTTCATTAGAATTGCAGTATAATCGTGCTCGTCAAAGTGCTATTACTACTGAAATCACAGAAATTACAGGTGCTCAGGCTGCCTTAGAATAGTAAAAAATTGGGAGGAATAAACTAATGAGTTCTGGTAAAGTAGTTCAAGTTATCGGACCCGTTGTTGATGTTCAATTTCCTCTAAGTGAATCATTACCAGATATTGACGATGCTTTGAAAGTGAAACGTGAAGACGGTACAGAATTAGTTATCGAAGTTGCACTTGAGCTTGGTGATGGTATTATGCGTACTGTTGCTATGGACTCCACTGATGGTTTAAAGCGTGGAGCTGAAGTTGAAGGTACAGGGGCATCTATTAGTGTTCCTGTTGGTAAAGATACACTTGGACGTGTATTTAACGTTTTAGGAAATACCATTGATAATGGGCCTGAATTTGATGAGGATCATCCACGTAATCCTATTCATCGTGATGCTCCTAAATATGATCAATTGAGTACAGGGATTGAAATCCTTGAAACAGGTATAAAAGTTATTGACCTTTTAGCACCTTATATTAAAGGTGGTAAAATTGGTTTGTTCGGTGGTGCCGGTGTTGGTAAGACTGTTTTGATTCAAGAGTTAATTCATAATATTGCTCAAGAACATAATGGTATTTCAGTATTTACTGGTGTTGGTGAACGTACTCGTGAAGGTAACGATTTATACTTTGAAATGAAAGAATCTGGCGTTTTGGAAAAAACAGCCATGGTATTCGGACAAATGAATGAGCCACCTGGAGCTCGTATGCGTGTGGCTCTTACAGGGTTAACATTAGCTGAATATTTCCGTGATGTTGAAGGTCAAGATGTGTTATTATTCATTGATAACATTTTCCGCTTCACACAAGCTGGTTCTGAAGTTTCAGCTTTGTTAGGACGTATACCTTCTGCCGTTGGTTATCAACCAACACTTGCAACTGAAATGGGTCAATTACAAGAACGTATTACTTCTACTAAGAAGGGTTCTGTAACTTCTATTCAAGCTGTTTATGTTCCAGCTGATGACTATACTGACCCTGCACCTGCAACAACATTTGCTCACTTGGATGCTACAACTAACTTGGAACGTTCTTTAACACAACAAGGTATTTATCCAGCTGTGGATCCATTGGCATCTACTTCAAGTGCTTTAACACCTGAAATTGTTGGTGAAGAACATTATGAGGTTGCTACAGAAGTGCAACATGTATTACAACGTTATCGTGAATTACAAGATATCATTTCTATTTTAGGTATGGATGAATTATCTGATGAAGAAAAGATTATTGTTGCACGTGCACGTCGTATACAATTCTTCTTATCACAAAATTTCCATGTTGCTGAACAATTTACAGGTAACCCTGGTTCTTATGTTCCTGTTGAAGAAACAGTAAAAGGATTTAAAGAAATTTTAGAAGGTAAGTATGATAATCTTCCTGAAGAAGCCTTCAGATTAGTTGGTGGAATCGAAGATGTAGTTGAAAAAGCTAAGAAACTTGCTGGCAATAATTAAGGAGGTAACGTCTGATGGATGAAAAATCTATATTGACGATAAATGTCGTTACTCCTGATGGAAGTGTTTATGAAAATACTACGGATTTAGTTATTTGTAAAACTACTGTAGGTGAGATAGGTATAATGCCTAATCACTTACCATTGCTGGCTTCTTTAGCTATTGATGAAGTTCGAGTAAAAGTTGATGATGAAAATTTTGATGAAATTGCTGTTAGTGGCGGATTTGTGGAATTTTCAGACAATACTTTATCTGTTGTTGCTTCAGCTGCCGAAAGAAAAGAAACTATTGATGTTTCTCGTGCGGAACGTGCTAAGCAACGTGCTGAAAAGCGTATTGAAGAAGCTAAGAACGAAAATAATGACATTGATTTACGTAGAGCTGAAGTTTCCCTACGTAGAGCTATAAATCGATTGAACATTTCAAAACACTAATCATATATAGAAAGACAGTATTATTTGGATACTGTCTTTTTTTGTGTAGAAAAATTTAAAATTTTATAAAAATCATGACTTAATTTATAAATTATGCTATTATGAGTTCGATTAGTTTAGAAAGGAATAATATTAATATGTATTTAGGATTAATGGCAGTAGTTACAATTATTAGTCATTTTTTCTTCATAACACTCGTTTTTATAAGTTTTCAGGGATTAAGACTAGATTATTTTTTTAGTAAGGAAAAACAAGGAAAATTTCGATTAGCACTTGTACTTTTTTCTGTAGCTATCGGATATTTAGCAAGTGAATTCTTCCTAAGTTTTATTGATAGTATTCGCAATTTGCTATTTTTGATTAAGTGATGCAAAGTGAGGAATTGTAATGGAAAAAATTGTAGTTCGTGGCGGAAACAGGTTAGAAGGAGAAGTAGAAATTGAAGGAGCTAAAAATGCAGTTCTTCCTATCTTAGCTGCAGCAATCTTGCCTAGCGAAGGAAGAACTATTCTAACTAATGTTCCAATGCTATCTGATGTATATACTATGAATAATGTAATCAGATTTTTAAACGTTAAAGTTGGTTTTGATGAAGATGAAAAATTAGTTGAAATAGACGCAACTGGTAAATTATCATATGATGCGCCGTTCAAGTATGTTTCTAAAATGAGAGCATCGATTGTTGTGCTAGGACCATTATTGGCACGATTAGGCAAAGCTAGAGTAGCAATGCCTGGAGGATGTGCTATAGGCTCTCGTCCAATAGACTTACATTTAAAAGGATTGGAATTGTTAGGAGCTAAAATTGAGCAACATAATGGTTACATAGATGCACATACCGATGGAAGATTGGTGGGAGCAAATATTTATTTAGATTTTCCAAGTGTTGGTGCTACTCAAAATATTATGATGGCTGCTACTCTAGCTAAGGGCACAACTATTATTGAAAATGTTGCAAGAGAGCCAGAAATTGTAGATTTAGCTAATGTTTTAAATAAGATGGGAGCTAAAGTTTACGGAGCGGGTACTGAAAAAATCAAAATTATAGGTGTAGAAAGTTTACACGGAACTGAACATGCTATTATTCAAGATAGAATAGAAGCTGGAACATTTATGGTTGCTAGTGCTTTAACCCAAGGAAATGTTTTAATTAAAGAAGCAATTGCAGAACATAATATCCCATTGATTTCTAAACTAGAGGAAATGGGTGTAAAAGTTATTGAAGAAAATGAAGGCATTCGAATAATAGGACCTGAAAAATTGAAACCAACTACGGTTAAAACTTTACCTCATCCGGGGTTTCCTACGGATATGCAACCACAAATTTCAATTTTGCAACTAGCCGCTGAGGGAACAAGTATTTTGACTGAAACTGTGTTTGAAAATAGATTCATGCATTTAGAAGAATTAAGAAGAATGAATGCTGATTTTAAAGTAGAAGGAAATTCAGTAGTTCTTCATGGACCAACTGATTTCAATGGTGCTGAGGTAGCTGCTACTGATTTAAGAGCTGCAGCTGCGTTAGTTTTGGCGGGATTAGTTGCGAAAAATATTACTCAAGTTACTAATCTAAAGTATCTTGACAGAGGATATTATCATTTCCATCAAAAATTAGCTTCTTTAGGTGCTGATATTAAGAGAATTGATGATATTACTGATAGATCATTTGAAATAAAAAAGGAAAAATTAAAAAACATCAATAGCTTATAATTTTATAATCCGTTAAATCAAATAAGATGGTTTAACGGTATTTTAGTGCTTTTAAATAGGAATTAAAAATTAAAATTTAATCCATATAGAAATACAAACATATCAAAAACATTGATATATAAGTAATTATAGACACTTTTCTAAGTGCCTATTTTTATTTTGAATACGTATTTGAATACGCATTGACTAAAAATCAATGTATTTTGCAAATTTCTCTGCCGTTTTCTCTCTAGCTGATTTAGTAACGTGAGTATAGATATCCATAGTTGTTTTTATGTTTTCATGACCTAATCTATCTTGAACCTCTTTAATGCTTGCCCCACTTTCAAAAAGTAAAGATGCATGAGTGTGTCTGAATCCATGAGGTTTAATTTGTGGAAGATCGTATTTTCTCAAAAAAGACGGAAGAAACTGGTCAATGTATTTGTTTATGAAATTTCCGTTATTTCTATGAAAGATAAATCCGTCGCCTTTGTCTATGTTTTTACCTTGCTTAAACAATTCTTTTCTAAGTTCGTTTTTCCACGTTCTAAGAGCGTTTAAAGTGGTGTCGTCAACTGATATAGTACGTATACTTTTACGTGTCTTAGGCGCTTGTATATGTAAACCTCCGTTACTATCAATTGCAACAGTCTTATCTATCGTAATTGTTCCATTGTTAAAATCCACGTCAGACCATTTTAATGCAGCTAACTCGCCTTTACGCATACCAGTGAAAGCTAGAACTCTAAATACTACATACATTTGATATGTAGTATGTTTCTTTAAAGTCCCTAAGAATACTTTCAACTGTTCTTTAGTGTAAAAATTTACTTGATTATCAGTATCGTCTAAAGTCTTTCGTTTTTTAGGAACAATTACGTCGTTCATAGGATTAGTTTTAATTTGTTTCATTATTTTTGCATAATCTAATATTTGGCGTGTTATGTTGATTACATTGTTATAGTTCTTTAAATTTTTAAAAATCCTATTAACTTGTTTTTGACAAAATGCAGTATCTATTTTGTCTACTCTTAACGATCCGAAATAGGGGAGTATTTGAACGTTTATAATATTGTTTTGAGTGTATGCGGTACTTTCCTTTACAGTAGTCTTGTATTGCTCAAACCACATTTTATAGGCCTCATCAAAGGTCATGATTTTACGCTTGCTTGTTGGAAGCCCGTTTTCTATAACCTCTAACTCTAAACGTGATAGGGCAGTTTTTGCCTCTGCTATCGTTCTAAATCCACGCCTTGTGGTGCGGCGTTGCTTGCCTGTTACTGGATCAGTACCCAGATACAAGTTAAACATATACGCCTTAGAACCATCTTTTTTAGTGTATTTCTTAATTTTAGCCATTGAATATTGCACCTCCATATAAATAAACCCACCATAAGCGGTGGGGAATCTATCTAATTTGTATACCATTTGAATTCTTTATGATCACTTAACTTAGAATGACCGATAGCACGTTTGCCATAATAAAAATTTAAATATACGCCTTTGGCTGTATCCTCCGGCTTGATGATTTCCTCAACCATTAAAGTACTACCGGCTAAACCTTGTATTTTGCTTGCTATTTCGTCCATTTGTGCAGTATTAAGGCTTGTTAATTTATCATTCATTTGGACTTTAACGGCTCCACTTGATTGATATGTAAGACTCTTAACGTATGTAGCATAATCATATTTTTGGTTAGGCGTTCCATTGTCGGTTGGATTTCCATTTTCATCAAGTTTACCAGTAGCGAATCCTTGATCCTCTTTGAGTGCTTTTTTCAAGGCTTTATTTGCTTTTTGAATCGTTTTCTTGGTTATCGTTTTAGCCTCGACTGTTGGAGTGTTGATATATATAATTGTTTCAGTAACTCCAGTTAATAGAGTTACGGCTATCATGGATTTTAATACAAATTTTCTCATTTAAAATTTTCCCTTATTTTATATTATTTTTTGAATAATTTTATTTTTATCAATGCCTTTAGATTGATCTTCGTTAATATGTTTTTCTCTAAATTTTTCAGCTTTAGGAATTCTCTCATTAATTGCTTTGGTTCCTGGGTATACGGTATTTTTCCTTGCATAAATTTGGCTAAGTTTTAGCAATTCAACTTCATCAGAAAAACGTTTTTGTTTACGATACATAATTGCCAATTTGAGTGTAGGAAAATGACCCATAAGCTTTAGTATCATAAGCCATTCATTTTCTGCCTTATCCCATTCACCAGTTTTATAGTAGTAATCGCCTTTATTATAATGTGGAAGAACAAAGTCTATTATCTTATTTGAATATCGCATTTCATCTGAATAATATTCATTATCAACAAATTTATATTTTTTAGAAAACTTAAACATTTCCTTTGCAGTTTTTATTTGCTTATCTGTTGACATTTGATAACCAGTTTTCTTATTTATCCTTTTGCTATTTGTGGAGCTAGATTTTTTTGTTTTTTTGAATATGCCAAAAACTATTTTAAATCACGTCCTTTCTCTAAACCAGAACTACATTCATAAGAGCTTAATATAATACGTACTCACTATTTTAAATTTATACCGTTTCCTAGTAATTTACTTTCCGCAACAGTATTTCCGTATCTATCTTTAAAGGTAACTAATCCAATATTATCATCACCAGTTTTTCTTTTAACAGCACCTTTAATAGCATTATATATATTTAAATACATTGCTTTTTGTTGATTGTCAGTTGCTGAAAGCGCCCTTGAAGGAACAGTTACAACATAGCCACCATATTCATAACTTATTGCAAAATCTCCTAAGTCATTATTTTGCATATATTCATTTAATTCTTTAACGGCTTCATTTATTTTTTCATCATCATTTGAAGATGAATCACTTGAATTTTTGCTTTCAACATCATCAGAAGTTTCACTAGATGATGTTTCTTTTTTCGAGGATTTAGTAACTTTTTTCGTACTATGTACAGAGCTAGCTTCTTTACTACTTGTATTATCATCATCAGGATCGACAATAGCAAACATTAGAAATATAGTAGCTATTGTACCTAAAACAATACATTTGAGAATGCCAAATAAATATTTTTTAGTGCTACCTGAATTTCTTGTTTTAAATGCAACCCTAAAGCAAAAATAAGTCATAACAATTCCTAAAATAAATATAATAAATCTAATCATAATGTTTTAATTCCTTTCTTTTTGTATCTATCAATAACTCATCATAATAATGCAGCTTTCAATATAATATGTACTCACCATTGTTAACGCTCTTAAAATTTCTATTGAAGAACTTGGTTATCTCATTTTTTGCCACGTCTGCTAAATAGTGGGGGATACAGTATGAATTTAGAAAATCATAGACGCTTATATCTCTGATTTCAGTATCACTACAATAGAATGGAACTAGCAATCTAACGGCTACCAAATTTGTTTCATATTCAATGCCAGTTTTATTATTATATAATGTATTGTAGAAGAATAAGTCTGTTTTATCTCCACGGATAATATGCGAAAGCTCATGAGCGTATTGAAATACCAATTCATCTTTATTATGCCAGTCTAAATTCATTACAACACACATATCATCATAAGAAGAACCTGGTGGAGTATATGGATCAAAATGTTCCCATATCACACGTATATTATTATCAACTGCAATCTTATTTAGATAAGATATTATATCGTCAACCATAATAATATACCTCCACTATTTCAAATCGTTACGTGTGCCTCTCATTAGTCGCCTCATGAATTCTAAATCTTCTTTTGGTATTTGGCGCCCTTCGTATGTAAAAATCACGCTATCATCTTCAATATCGGCAGTTTTGACGGTTTCATCATTTCTACCAACTAAATAATCAATAGAAACATTAAAAAAGTCGGCAATAGTATTTAACATATCTATGTTTGGTTTTCTTTTGCCGGTTTCATATAAAGCCAGTGTAGCTTGTGCTATGTGTAGTTTATCTGCCAATTGGCTTTGTGATAAACTATGTTTCTTTCTTAATTCAGCTATTCTGTTTTCTTCGGTCATAATCTCTCCCACCTTCCTATAACCTTATATAATTATTTTATTACAATATGTAATAAAATTAAATATGGAAAAAGTGATAAAATTATTTCATTTTGCTATTTACTTATTACAATATGTAATATATAATATACATGTAAGATAAATAAGGAGGTGCAAAAAGTGAACATTTTAAAGGAGAGATTAAAACTTGGGTTAAGTCAAACGCAAGCTGCCAAAGGTATAGGAATCAGTCAAGGCATGTTAGCATTGCTTGAATCAGGCGAAAGAGAAGGGAGCAACGAAACCAAAAAGAAAGTTGCAAAATTCTATAATAAGCCAGTAGGCTATCTTTTTTTTAACGACGATATTGCAAAACGCAATAAATAAATTACTTAAAGCAATAATAAGAAGGAATGAAAAATGAAATTTGAAGAAAAAATGATAAACCTAATGAATGAAAACTTTAACAGTCAAGCACAAAAATTAATCGCAAAAGATTTTGCTGATTATGTTTGGGAAACAAATCCATTTGACCAAACTAATTATGAAAGTCTAATTAAAGAAGTTCTTGAGTCCGGAGCTTTCCCAGAAGGCACTAACGTAATGGAAAAAGAGGCAATTCAAAATTGCTTTATCAATGCTTTACAAAAGAAAGGCGTTGATCCATTTGAAGAAATAAGAAACGGAGGGATAAAAATGAAAAATGACATTGAACAAGCAAAGAAAGATTTAGAGTTCATTAGATTAGTTCATTTAATTGATGATGACCTAACATACACCAGAATGTACTACAGAAAAATGGCAGGAGTTGAGTTGAATTTTGAAAAACGCCGCCACAGACGTATTCAAAGATTACTTGAAAATCAACTAAAAAAATTAAAAGCAGAGGAGTTACCAGGAATGGACGAAATAGAAAAGCTTATAAAAGAAACACAAGGCACAGACAAGTCTATGGCTAAATGGGCAAGAGTAATTATTGAAACAGAAGAAAAGAACCCTAAGCCAATCGCAATAATGACTAATGATGATTGCGAAGTAGCAAAAGGGTTCGTAATAAGACTATTACCTAGTAAAGACTAGTGAGGTACTAATTAATGAATACAAAAAAAGAATCACCACGAAAAGTAGAACTGGCCGAGGTAATTCATGTAGTAATTGCTAGAGGAAAGGGTACTAAAGATGATCCAGTACATTTAGTTAATCAATACTGGAGCAAAGAAGGAGAGTTATTAGCAGAGAAAGGGTGAAGGAAAATGGAAGAACTAATTAAAGTAACAACAAAAAATGATACGCAAGTTGTATCAGCTAGAGAATTACATGAGAAGTTAGGATTGACTACTCGCTTTAGTAAATGGGTAGATCAAAACTTCAAAGACTTTATAGAAAGCGTGGATTTTACAAGTGTAACTACAGTTACAGTTGTTAATAACGGTGCTAAACGTGAATTACAAGATTACGCAATCACAATCAGTATGGCAAAAGAACTATGCATGATGAGTCACACAGAACTAGGTAAAGAGTATCGTAAATACTTTTTAGAACTAGAACGTAGGTGGAATGATCCACAAGAAGTTGTTAAACGTGGATATGCAATTCTACAAAACGAAAACAAGCAACTAAAGATTGAAAATAGCGAACTCAAACCAAAAGCAGAAATTTATGACAGATATATCAAGAGTAAAGGTTTACTAACGTCAACAGAGATAGCTAAAGAATACGGTATGAGTGCTAAAAAGCTAAATCAGTTGTTACACGATAAAAGGGTAATTTTTAAAGTTGGCGATAAATGGTTTTTGTATTCAAAGTACGCAGAAGATGGAATAGCAGGATATGAGATCTATATGCCAAAAGACACAGAACTAAGAAAAACGCTCAAATGGACAACCAAAGGTGAACAGTTTATCAGAAACATCTTAGAAGATGAAGGAATCAAGCCAGTTCTTGAGAGACCTAGTCAAATGACGATTGAAAAGCCACAAGAAGAATACGACGGAGATTACTATACAGCAAGTGAGATTGCTTATAAGTTATATCTTCCAAAAGGTGCAGAGTTGCTTATTGGTAAGCTAGCTAATGAATACAGATTAAAGCCAGTATTCAGTGATAGCAATAAATATTGCCGTCGAGTAGTAGATGAATACGGGAGAGAAACATGGCAATATACAGCACTCGGAGCAAGAGTGATCGAAGAACTAATTGAAAAAATGGAGGTGTAATTCATGGAAGTTACAGTTCCGATAAAAATTGAGGCAAAGGAAGTGGCAAACGAAATTGTCAGTCAAGCACTCAAAGCGTTTGATACACGTATGAATCTAATGACTGATACTTACGATTTGCCACCATATCCAACTCAAGAACAGCTTAAGCAATCCTTAGGCATAGGACAGGATCGTTTAAATAAATGGATTGCCATGGGCTTGAAGAAACAAATATGGTCAACCGGTTCAATCAGATATGACCGTGAAGAAGTCAGAAGATTTTTAAAAGAACATTTTGAAGTTTAGGAAGTGATAACAATGCGGTGCATTTACGGAATATTTATCTGCATGGCATTTGCTTGCAGCGTTGATTTATATAGGTGGAACAAGAAACGGAAAGGAGGTGATGAAAAGTGATCACATTAACTAACGCTGGGTATGTTGTATTGGTAGGATTATCAGTCTTAGGTGGATATATTCTACACGGTGTTGTAGATGCCATTAAAGATGGAACGTTTTTTGATTAAGGAGGGATAAGCGTGGAAGATTTAAATTTAAAAGTTGCTGACGGCGGACGCTTTAAATGTGATAGTTGCGATTACGTATTTGAAGTGTACGGAGCATACGCTGAAGATATCAAGCGTTGTCCTATTTGTGGAAGTTATGATATTTGGATCATTGAAGAGATGATGATTTAAAAGGGGGGTGAGATTGTGGCAGAACAAAAAAATTCAGTGGTTGCCGCCACTGAAAACAAAAATATAAAACCTAGTTATTATTATATAACAAAAATTATGAAATTTGTAGACACAGTAGAAGATAGATACAAGTTAGTTAAAAGTTTCTATTGTGTTAATAAAGGTGATTTGAGTAAAGAAGATAAGACTAAAACTAGGGTAATGATGAACTTGTTAAAAATGCAATTAGAACAAAAGCAAGGAGCGTAATGAGATGGCTGAAATAGAAGAATTAGAACAAGTAGAAGTTGAAGAAGATAGATTTATCGTAGATAGTCCAGAAAAAGCAGATTGGGCTTTATATAAGCTGAGAGAAGCTAATAAACTAATCAAGCAAAATGAAAAAATAGCAGAGGAAAACCATGAACGTGTTGATAAATGGTTAGAGCGCGAGAACTCTAAAGCTAATGCATCTAAAGAATATTTTGAAGGTTTACTACAGGAATACTTTACCAATGAAAGAGCTAAGAACTCTAAGTTTAAATTTAGTAGTCCTAATGGAACTTTATCATCAAGGAAACAACAAGATAATTGGATTTATGAAGAGAACAAATTAGTTGATGTGTTAAAAGATACTGAGTTTGTAACAAATGTACCTAAGCTAGAAAAGGGACTATTCAAAAAATCAGCAAAGAAAGGCTTAGATGGTCTATCAGTTGTTGGAAACAAGGTTATAAATACTAACACTGGAGAAGTTATTGATGGTGTCCAAATTCAAGAACAACCAGACAAAATTGTAATCAGTACGGAGGACTAAGCATGACTAAAAAAGACTATGAACTTATGAAACTAGCTGAAAAGGTTAGCAAGGATAGCGTGTGGATGTGGGGCAAAGATAAACCAAAGGAGTGATAAGAATTGCAGATATATTTTGATGGAAAAATACCTGAACAACCACATCAATATTTTGTGTATGGTGCTGGTGGCACAGGAAAAACAAGCCTTTTAAATTTATTCAAAGGGAAAAAATTTCTATTTTCATTCGATATGTCAACTAATGTTGTCCGTGGACGTGAAGATACTGATGTGGCAGTGCTTGAAGAATCTGACGCTCCACAAGTTCAACAGCTAGTACTTCAAACAATTATACAAGCAGTTGAGAGCAAAAAATATAAAGTCATTTGCTTAGATAATATGTCAGCACTTCAAAATCTAGTGCTAGAAAATATTGATGGACGTTCTAAAGATGGACGACAGAATTACCAGAAGTTGCAGTTGTGGTTTAGACAACTTGGAATGTACTTAAGAAACAGTGAGGTAACTGTACTAGCAACAGCACATCAAATTGATAATGGTGGAAGTCTTGGAAATGGTAGATTTAGCCCAGATATGAACGATAAGACGTTTAACGCTTTTACATCAATGTTTGATTTTGTAGGTCGTATCTACAAAAAAGATGGTAGTAGATGGATAGATTGCGACCCAGAACAAGGTAATCAAGGTAAAAACAGAATAGATGATAGAACCTTGATACATGCAGAAGATTTATTAGAAGTCAAAGAAGAAAAGAAAGTAGAGGAGAAATAAAATGAGTTTTGGATTTACAAGTGATACAAGTAAAGTTTTTGGAAAGATGGTAGAAGAAGCAGGTAGTTATAACGTAAAGATCATGGATAGTTCAGTTGCTAAGAAATCTAAAACAGGTAAAGAGATGGCTGTCTTAGATTATGAAGTTCTAGATGGTAAGTATGCTGGTGGATCAATTAAATGGCACAACATAGTGTGGGATGAAAGCTCAGAAGAAGCTATGCAACTTTCACTAAAAAGGTTTAATACACTAACTGCTGCTTTAGGTTTCCCAGACGGAACTAATTTCAACATGACGTTAGAAAGATTTGTAAAAGGTATTAAAGGTAAGCAATTAAATATTAATGTTGACTGGGAAGAAGGAAATAATGGTAATTATCATTTAGCTGTTAAGAGTCAGCAAGAATTAAAAGAAAAGAGTGAACCCAATGGGGTGTTCAGACCAAATGGGACTAAAAAACCAGCTGAAACAAGCACAAATCCATTTGGAAACTCTAATCAATCAAAACAAGCAACAACGAATCCGTTTGAACAAACTACATTGGAAAATACTGATCCATTCGCAAAGAACTCAACAACAATAGATATTCCAGACAAGGACTTGCCATTCTAGGAGCTAGAACATGGAGAGAGCTAGAGCGTACAGGTTCTTTCATGACGACGAAGAATGGATAGCAGTGAAACCAATAGAACCGTTAAATCTGGATCACATAGAAACAGTTAGTGGTTCTAAGGATGAATTCTATATTGATTGGGAGCTTGCAGATAGACGAAAACTTAGAGCAAAGCAGAGAAGACTATTCTTTGCACTTATTAACGACATAGTTCAATGGTCTGTTATGCCACAAGAGTACATCAAGGATATGTTCTATCTTCAATACTCAGCGTATACAGGCAAAGAGATCAGTTTGGCAGATAGTTCTAAAACAAGTGTAAGTGATGTGAACGTGCTGATAGATTTGGTAATTGATTTCATGTTTGAGTGGAACGTGCCTTTCAAGGAAGGCTATAAACAGTTGCCACGAGAGGAACGGTATTTTATCTATCAGTGCTGCAGACATAGAAGATGTTTAGTTTGTGGAGATTCTGCTGACATTCATCACCTAGATACGGTGGGAATGGGCGTTGATAGAAGAAAAGTAGACCATACACAAAAGTACGTAATGCCACTGTGTAGAACACATCATGAGAATTATCATCAGTTAGGTGCTGAGAAGTTTGCAGAACTATATCACGTACCAATCAATGGAATAAAACTTGATGCTGAAACACTTAAGAAATTAGGTGTCAAAGGAAATTACGAGAGCCAGTAAGCTAAGACTGCCGAAAGGGTGAGAAGCCCTTTAAGGAGTGGCAAATATGATTATTAACAATTTATCCACAATCATGGGTAGGAAAAGAATCAAGATAAAGGAACTTCATGAACGCACTGGAATTTCAAGAAGCACTTTAACCAAACTTTATTACGATAAAACGTCAATGATTAAGCTAGATACGATTGATACGTTGTGTTCAGTTCTAGATGTTACACCAGGAGAGTTGTTTGAATACAGAAAGGAGTGATAAATATGGAAGAGAAACCTAATTATTATTCTATTTTAACTGCTGATGTTAGATATGACAAAGAACTTAAAGCTAATGAAAAATTATTATTTAGTGAAATTACAGCATTGGCAAATAAATATGGATATTGCACAGCAAGTAATGGTTATTTAGCTGATTTGTATGATGTAAAGAAGACAACTGTTTCACATTGGCTAATTCATTTAAAAGAAAAGAACTATATAAGAATTGAAATTGAGAGAAATGACAAAAAAGAAATAATCTCAAGAAAAATTTATCCAGTTTCTACCCCTATTGCTCAAAAAAGCAATAGGTATAGTACAAATGATCAAGACCCTATTGCTCAAAAAAGCAAAGAGAATATTACAAGTATTAATAATATAAATATATCAGATAAGGATAATAGTGAATCAAATAATAAAAATAGGTTTAACTATTCTAAATTCATTAATTCAATAAATGAAGTAGCTAATACTAATTTTAGGAATTCATCTAATAATAGAAAATTAATACATGCAAGATTAGCGGATGGATATACAGAAGAAGAACTAATTAAAGTAATTAAGTTTAAAGCTAATCAGTGGAAAGATAATGAGAAGATGAAGAAGTATATAGTGCTTACAACATTATTAAGACCAAGTAATTTTGATAAGTATATACAGGAAGTAGAAATCTCCTCTGAACCACAAAAAAAGAAAAGTAACACCAGTTCCGCCCGCCGCCCAGAGCGAACAGAAGAAGAGGAACGATTGTATCAACTTAGGTTATATGCATCTGAACATCCAGAAATATATGAAAGTGATACTGAAGGAAATAGAGCTATAAGAGAGGAGTTAGAAAGACTTGAATGAAATAGAGTTAAGGGTGGTGGAAGCCCTACTGAATAAACCTGATTTAGCAGATAGTACATTCATTAACTATGAGTGGTTTGAAGATATCAGATTAAGAAACATTGTAGAAGCTATTCAAAAATTAGAAGTTCAAGAGCGTACTCTGTTTAATATCTATTCTGAGATGGTTAATGACGGAAGTATTGAATATAAGCATTTAGTAGATTTGCAAGGTCAATTTGTAACGGATGCTAACTTTGACAATGACGTTAAGTCACTACACAAGATGTATGCTCAACGTAATTTAGAACTTAGTATGGATGTTTACAAGCAATCACCAAGGAAACAGGAATTAGCTAATCTATCAGAAGCAATCTCTGAGTTATCCAAAATTGATGGAGAAGATGATAACGGAGAACTTGATGGAGCAATTGAAGAACTTCAGGAAAGGTTAGCAACTAATCAACCAGCAGGAATTAAAAGTTTTAGAAGACTAGATGATTTATTAGCTGGTGGTTTGTATGGGTCTATGTTTTTTACAATTGGTGCTAGACCTGCAGTAGGTAAGACGGCTTATGCGGTTAATCTAGCATATCAAATTATGATGAATGATCCAGAAGTTCAAGTTGATTTTTTTACCCTTGAAATGAACAAACGTGAGATGCTTAATCGTTTCATTTCTAGGAGTGCAAATGTTGATAGCCAAAAATTGAAAAATCCGTCAAATAGCTTAGATATAGCTTTTAGTTCTATGGTAACAAATGGAATTGAGTGGGTAAGAAGTCATAAGTTGAGAATATATGATAGGATCCTCAATCTTGGTGGAATTCTTAGCGTGATTAGAAAGAATGCATCTAAAGCTAAACCTAATAAGTATGTAGCAATCATTGATTATATAGGGTTGGTAAAGGTTAATAATCGTCAAGATCGTTGGCTACAAATAGGTCAGATAACACGAGAATTAAAAATAATTGCTAACGAATTTAATGTGCCAGTTATAGCATTATCACAATTAAATCGAGAATCTGAGAAACGCAAGGAATTATTATTATCTGATTTACGAGAATCAGGAAGCATTGAACAAGATAGTAATGTGGTTGCTTTTTTATACAGGCCTGATGAAGAAAATAAGTCAATAGTAAGGCTATCAGTCAAAAAAAATCGTGAAGGTCAACTTGGAGATATAGATTATTACTTTGACGGAAAGTATATGTTCTTTAAAGAGGACAGTGAAACTATATGAGTTATATGGATTATAACGAGTTTCAGGCAATCATGCTTGAAAATAGCTATCAACAATCAAAAGCAGTTGAGGTTTATTTAAATAAAGCGTCCTACTATATGAGATTAATAAAACGAATAGTAGAGAATACAGCAGATAAACAACCAATTGTAAAAGTAAAAATGGAAAAGTTTATCAAGATGTATAACGACAAAAGAATTGAAGCAGTATGGGATGCGATTTCAGTAGCTGAATTAGAGAAGCTGCAAGGATGGAAATTCATTGAAGATGGTGAAATGTTTATTTTAAATCTGCAGATTAAATATCAGGGAAAACTAAAAAAAGCTACTGAATTTGAAAAGAAACAAGTAGAGTTAGCAACTCTTTATGAACAAGCGTACAAGAAACAGTTAGTTAAGGAGAATTAGAAATGAGTTTAAATTTTTATAGTGAGATCGATAGTTTACAAGTTACAAACAAAGATGAAGTGGTTATCAAGATAAAGACATCAGGTTCTAATTTGGATAAACAAATTGATGAGTTAAGAACGTTAAAAAATGATGGTGCAGTACGTATCATGATTGAATCTGCAATTGTACATTATACGGTTCAAAAAGATATTGAAACTGGAGAAGATGTAACTACTTATGAAAAAGATTCAAATGGTGTTTGGCAAAGTAAACCTAATGGACAATCAGCGTTGAATTTAGGCTTGGATCAAGCAATTAATCAAGATGAAGATATTACAGCAGATATAGTTGATAAATTCTTAATTCAAGAAAAATATGAGAATGAATCAGGTTTCAATGTACGACAAGCGTTATTAAAAATCAGTGATGGTTTTACATTTGATGATATTGCTAAAGATATGAAATTAAAAAACACAACTGAACTAGTTAAGAAATTAAATGAAGCACGTATGCAATATGCACCAATGGCTAGAGTATGGTTTGAAGAATCGAACAAACAAAGAAAGGCAGAATAATATGGGAATTAATATCAAATTAGACGACACCTATTATATTACTGATAATAGTCATAACACAGCTATTTTAGTAAAAAAATTAGGAATTAATAAAAATGGTAAGCATGTAGAAAAGAAACGTTATTTTCCTGACTTTGGAAGAGCAATTGTAGCATGGGCTAGAGAAACTGGGAAAAGCGGAGAGAACGTTACAAGTTTTCAAAAAGCTGCTGAAATTTTTGATAAGAAAATAGAAGAAGCAAAGACTGCTATCAATGAATCTTGCAGTATTTCTTACGAAAAAGGCAAAAAAGATGGAAAAGAAGAAATCATCCAAAAGTTTGAAGAAAAACATCACGTTAGAGGAGCGTCAAAATGAACCATACAGCAAAAAAAGTAACGATTGGTAGTTTTACTTTTGACAGTCAAAAAGAAGCTAAATTCTATGAAAAATTTATCCAGAATAGCGGGTATAAATACGAAGTTCACCCTAGTTACGTAATTAAAGATAAAGTAGCTATGGGTGGGGTTAATTTAACTAGGATTAGTTATGCTCCAGATTTTGTAATTTTTGATGATTACGGAGAAATCAAACATGTATATGATGTGAAAACAAGTATTAATACACAATTTGGAGCTGATACTGCTGCCAAGTTGAGATTTAATTTGTTTGCTAGAAAATACGGTGTACCTGTTGAAGTAGTAGTGCCACGAACCAATGACTTTAAAATGAAAATCTATGGATTGACTAAAAACGTAAACACAAGGCACGAGCGTATCAATCGTAAAGGTAAGCAGATAGTTGAATTTTATGACGTGATGCAAAGCGTTGATTATGATGTGGAAGATTTTATAGGAATTTAAAGTAATGTTGAGAATACAACTAATAAGAAGAGAGGTATAGCAATGATGAGAGGTATGGAAGGTATAACAATAGAAAATATGAGTGATCAAACTCATATTTATGCGAATGATATTTTAATAAATGCTATAGATTTAGCAGAAAAAAGAGGAGTTTCTCTAGATCAAGTATTAAAATGCTTTGAATTAGCAGTAAAAGAACAAAAACTTGATCTATTACAAGCAAGATATACAGATCAAAGTGAATTTGAATCGGAACAAATTTCTATTGAATCAGAAAAATATAATGATTATGAATAAATATTATATTCGCAGTGTAAGAATAGTCTGAAATGAGGTATATGGGATGAATGAAAATTTTATAAATATGTATACAGAATTAAACAGAAAATACCCAGATATTTACGGTCGAGATTTGAGAATTGATGCTATTGATCGTAAAGACCGTTATGATGACGATAAATTGTTTGATGAAACAATTTTAGATGAAGTGAGAATTTACTACAAACAACAAACTATATCTATTGAAAGATACTATGAAGATAACTGGGAAATTAAAGATGAAGATTATATTAAATTTGAAGATTTTAGAGAAATTGGAAAGATTTTAAGTATTGTTATGAAACATATAAGCAAAATTAAGTTAGATTGATTTGCCACGATTATATAAATTGAGTCAAAAGGAGAAAAAAACTATGAACACAAATATCAATAATATTTTCAAAGACTTGAAGAAAGAGTTTCCGAAAGACGTGTATCAAGAATTAGATTTGATAATTTATGACTGCCACAAAAATGATTATTTTTTGGATGATGAATTTCAAGAAAAAAAGTTTAGAAATTTGTTTATAAATTACAAAACGAGCATGGTAGAGATTAGTAGCGATAAATACAATGTATTTGATATTCATACAAGCATACTCATCGAACAGGAAGATTTAGCAGTTATTGGAAAAGTTATAAGTATAGTAGTTAAACACTTGAGCAAGATTGAGTTTGAAGAAGAATAGTATTTTAGAAAAAATAAAAACTATAACGTGTGATGTTAATAGTTTACCTTTTTTTGAAAAAAACGTAAACAGACGAGGAGAAAATGACATGAATTATCAGAAGAAAGTAGATATGAAAGAAGTTAAAAAAATACAAGAGCAAGCAACTGAAATAGCTAAAATATTGAAAAAAGAAGGCTATGAAGCAGGAGTAATAGCGTTAGGGAAAGGTACAGGAGTCGCAACTAATGTTTTTGGTAGCAGAAAAGACGTGCTATTTACTGTATACACTATTTTGGAAAATTTGAAAGAAGAAGACAAGCTAATGCTTTTATCCATGATTTTAGGTATCAATTTAGGAGATGAGTAAATGAAAATTAATTATAAAAGCAACAGCACTAAGCAAACACATCAAGTTGGCAATGTTATTAGGAGTAGCAGTGATTTTTTATATCTTATAGCAAATAACGAAAAAGGAGAACTTTTTGCAGTTAACCTAAGCACTAACTGTATATTTGGAGCTTATAAGACAATGAATGACCTATTTCATAATATTGGAGACTATGATGATGTTTTAGCTCATGCAGAAATAAACGTGTTTTAGGAGGAATCACAATGCTACATGAAGGCAATGTTGAGAAAGTGATCGTTTATCTAAATGACGGAGATACATTTACTTTTACTGAAATATCAAGTGTTAGTGAACATACTAGCGAACGTGGAGCATTGGCGCTTGAAATCAATTATTTAGCAGATAATGAAACAAAAGCTTTATCTAAAACTATCTTCGTACTAACAAACAATAATGTAGTTCACTATACGATAATTTATAAGAAAAACGTCTGACCTTAGTAAGTCGTTAAACTACTAACGTTTGAACGGTATACATTCACACAATGCCGTGTAAAAAATCAGGATCTCAAACAAACGTTAGGCTTGGAACTTGTCAAAGGGTTTCAAGCCATAGGCAGTAAAGATGCAAGGAAGCTATAAAACAAAAATTTATTACAAAGGTAGGTGTAATTTTCCTTTTCCATTATTTCATGCAGTAGCAACCAAGCAGATTTATTGCCAAAATTAGGGTTTATAAAACTACTTAATCTTTTAAATACAACTTAGTTACAGTCACAAATAAATTTTGGAAGGAGTAAAATCCTCCGTGCATTATATTCTTCGTGTGTGACTGTAACATTGCCTTGCATCCACATGATTTGAGATGGTCGTATGTGTTGAGAGCATAGCAAGGCTTTATACCGGTATATAAATAAAATAATAGGAGTGACATCATGGCCAAGAAATATAGAATAGAATTTACTGATGATGATATGGAAAATATGAAATTGTATATCAATGAAGAAGAGAAACTAATCAATTTTCTAAAGTTAACGTATAAAAAAGGAACAAAGAAAGTAGTACTTAGATATTTAGAACCTAATACTTATGAAGTGAAATTTGATGTTTTAGGAAATCAACTTGGTTTATTAGATATAGTGCCAAGCGATTTTGATTAAGGGGGCAATTATTTATGCAATATTTAGGAACAAATGAAACGATACCTGCAAAGATAGGGTCGTACAAAGGATATAAATATTTTGTCATTCCAAGTCTATTTGGAGCTTTAAATGGTTATGCTGAGTTACCTAAGAGTTGGAAAGATGGCGATGAAGACGAGCTAACAGTTCATGGTGGTATAACGTTTAAAGGATACGTTAGAGATGGATCATCAAAAGTTAAAGTTATCGGATTTGATACCTTACATGCATTTGATGATCAAGAGACACGAGATCTAAAAAGTGTTGAGAAAGAGTGTAAATATATGATTGATGAAATGATCGAAGTAATGGAGGATTGATTAGATGAAATTATATTTGGTTGAATATTTTATTAACAATAAACTGCATAACATGATTGTCAGAGCTAAGGATCATAATGCAGCTGAAACACAAGTTAAAGTGTCTATAATAGCTAATGTTCATGATGATAATTTTTAGGAGATGTAAGTATGAATTTTGATATGAAAGGCGAAATATTATTTGAAGATGGTTTGAAAGTTCATTTTAAATGTTACAGAGGACAACGAACAAATACCATTAAATATTTTGATGAAAATAATGAAGAAGTACCATATAACAAAATATGGGGTAGACGATATAAATACTGCAAATTAACAAACATTGACGGTACTCTGTTTTATCAAAATAATGTTATTGCACGTTCGGAGTAAGTTTAATGGAATTAATAAAAAAGCACGCTCCCTTGGAAACGTGCCACCTAATATCAACTAAAATAATTATACCACAGGGAGAGTGTAGAAATGGACTATATGGAACTTTT